>Ga0214542_1000898_pt1 | contig 57912 bp, 34 predicted proteins | sample CNSS1metaG_FD_160096 | JGI IMG/M metagenome (GOLD analysis project Ga0214542, IMG submission 160096) | Root nodule microbial communities from cowpea collected in UCLA plant growth center, Los Angeles, California, USA - CNSS1 | ecosystem: Host-associated > Plants > Roots > Nodule | place: USA...
CATTTTTTAAATAACAAAGATTGTTGAAAAGGAAATGCAATGAGGTAGCCACCTGTCCATGAAAATCTGTTGTGCAAAACCCTTTATGGTGTTTGCCATTTAAGTAGTTCATGATTTCCATTTAAAGCTGCAGCCTTAGTGTAAGCAAACTATTTTGGAACCTTATTTGCTTGCCATATCTTGGTGAAGCTAAAAAAGGTGTAGTAGTTTTTTAATAAGAAAGATTGGTCAAAATAAAATTAAAAAGGAAGTTGCCACCTGTCCGCGAAAACCTGTTGTGCAAAACCTTTACTGTGTTTGCCATTTAATTAGTTAGTGATTGCCATTTAAAGCTGCAAACTTAGTCTAAGCAAATGATTTTGGAACTTTATGTGCTTCCCATATCTTGGTGAGACCAAAAAATTTGTAGTCATTTTTTAAATAACAAAGATTGTTGAAAAGGAAATGCAATGAGGTAGCCACCTGTCCATGAAAATCTGTTGTGCAAAACCCTTTATGGTGTTTGCCATTTAAGTAGTTCATGATTTCCATTTAAAGTTGCAGCCTTAGTGTAAGCAAACTATTTTGGAACCTTATTTGTTTGCCATATCTTGGTGAAGCTAAAAAAGGTGTAGTGGTTTTTTAATAAGAAAGATTGGTCAAAAGAAAATTAAAAAGGAAGTTGCCACCTGTCCGTGAAAACCTGTTGTGCAAAAATCTTTACTGCGTTTGCCATTTAATTAGTTAGTGATTGCCATTTAAAGTTGCAGACTTAGTCTAAGCAAATGATTTTGGAACTTTATGTGCTTCCCATATCTTGGTGAGACCAATAAATTTGTAGTGGTTTTTTTAATAACAAAGATTGGTGAAAAGGAAATGCAATGAGGTAGCCACCTGTCCGTGAAAATCTGTTGTGCAAAACCCTTTACGGTGTTTGCCATTTAAGTAGTTCATGATTTCCATTTAAAGTTGCAACCTTAGTGTAAGCAAACTATTTTGGAACCTTATTTGCTTGCCATATCTTGGTGAAGCTAAAAAAGGTGTAGTGGTTTTTTAATAAGAAAGATTGGTCAAAAGAAAATTAAAAAGGAAGTTGTCACCTGTCCGCGAAAACCTGTTGTGCAAAACCCTTTACTGTGTTTGCCATTTAATTAGTTAGTGATTGCCATTTAAAGCTGCAAACTTAGTCTAAGCAAATGATTTTGAAACTTTATGTGCTTCCCATATCTTGGTGAGACCAACAAATTTGTTGTGATTTTTTTAATAACAAAGATTGGTGAAAAGGAAATGCAATAAGGTAGCCACCTGTCCGTGAAAACCTGTTGTGCAAAACCCTTTACTGTGTTTACCATTTAAGTAGTTCGTGATTGTCATTTAAAGCTGCAGCCATAGTGTAAGCAAACTATTTCGGAACCTTATTTGCTTGCCATATCTTGGTGACACCAAAAAAGGTGTAGTGATTTTTTAATAAGAAAGATTGGTCAAAAGAAAATGCAAAGGAAGTTGTCACCTGTCCGTGAAAACCTTTTGTGCAAAACCTTTTACTGCGTTTGCCATTTAATTAGTTAATGATTGCCATTTAAAGCTGCAGACTTAGTCTAAGCAAATGATTTTGGAACTTTATGTGCTTCCATATCTTGGTGAGACCAACAAATTTGTAGTGATTTTTTTAATATCAAAGATTGGTGAAAAGGAAATGCAAATGAGGTAGCCCACAACATGCATAGACCCAATTACGCAGTAAAATAATGAAAATAAATGCGCAATTGTTTTTGATGGTGAAATTCATTTCAAAATTAATTGATGAGCGGAGTAGGAAAGTTTTTGTCAAAAAATTACTACTGCGTCTGCCACTTAATTTGTCATTGTCTGCCACAAAAACTTCCTCGACCACCTGTGGGACGACACGGTCGCCGGCCGAAGGCCCAAAAATGGTCTCAATAAGCTCCGTAAGCACCACACCTTCAATTTTTGACCTAGCTCCGGTAATGGTAAGACACTGACACAAATCACAACGACCAAGTCAGTTTCCGATGAAAACTGAAAAACCCCAAAAATGCATTCGAATCCAAAAAGCTATGGTTTCCAATTGAAACCCTAAACCCCAAATTGATTTCCAATCGAAAAACCTAACCTGCAAATTCGATGCTTTCTACGATGAATGGTTTTTCGTCAACCACCGTCGCGAACGTTCTACTGTAATCTCGTTTTCGTCAAGCACCGTGGGGAAGAAAGGGTTTCCTGTAGGTGGGATGGAAGAAATTCAATCTGCACCGAGAAGGGGTTTTGATAAACCAGCAGATAAACCAGCAATATTTTGAATGTAGCGTGGGATTGTGAAAAAGAGTCCATGTTTCGTGAACCACTTCCTTTCCTTCACATTTCTCTCTTACACGTGCAATAAAATATTTTTTTAATTAAAAAATTCATTTAATTAAATCCACGTCAGTTTGTCAAAAATTTGTCACATTTTCTTTGTCAAACAATCATTTTCCAATATAATAATCACATTTTTTTTTTTACTTCAGATTTTCCTATTCATAACATTTCTTCGGTTGAGTAAGGAGGACTAATCTGATTCCATTTAGACTAAAACAAAAGAAAATAAAAATTGACTATCCTTATACAAAGAAGAACTAACCCAGTTGAATTAGAGAAGAAAAAAAGACTATCACAAGAAAATTAAATTTTGAGTGTTTCTATAGCATTAAGTTCTGATATACTTTTTCTTTTAGAACATGAAACTATAACATATACAAATATGAAATATATTTTATATAATTAAATTAAAATATATTTATGGTTTATGCTATAATTTATATAATTGAAAAATGGTGATACCTAGACACGGACATGTGTGTAAGTACTTCTGTGTCTCGGGTTTTTATTTTCTCGGAAGAATACAGTTTTTTTTCTTAACCTGTTGAATATCATGCTATATAGTAATCCTGAATAGAATTGCTATTTACCTTATCATACTCATATCTCGGTGTAAGTTTATAATTCTTACATTATCTATTTATTGTGCTTCTTGGTAACTTTCCTATTTCTTGAATATTTTATTTATTATTTTCAATTTAAAAAAGTATGAACTGTTTTTATCTATTATACTCTCCTTTTTATTTTATAAAGTAAAAATAAAATGAGATAAAACGTGAAACTTGAGAGCAATTTAATAGTATTTCCTATTGATAATTTAGATTTTGTTAGAGGCAAGAGTTAGGCATTGGCTTTGCCGCCGACAAGGTAACGGACGTTTGGTGTTCCGTGACGGTATGATTCATTGGACAATACGAAGTCGAGTCTTTAAATTTGATGTTGTCTTAATGGCAATTCCAAAAGCTGATGTTACTATTGAGTTTGTTTTTCTAGGCATGTGTCTGAAGATTACAAGCATCAGATGGAAAAATCAGGCATCATCTTCAGAGGTTGCTACGACAACCACCACTTCTGCCTTGCAATTCTCTTCTCTTTTCTCTTCTGCTCTTTATTCCTATCTTTTCGTTCTCCCAATCACGCACTCACATTCAAACACCTGAACCCATCCAACACCAAAAATCTCACCATCACTGATCCCTGCTTTGGCCGCTATGTTTATATCCACCAACTCCCTTCCCGCTTCAACAATGACTTGCTTCACAATTGCCACACCCTCACCAGAGGCACTGACAAACCCAACATGTGCCCGTATATGCAAAACATGGGTTTGGGTCCTGAAATTGCCACCTCTCGAGGGGTTTTAACCAACGACACTTGGTATGCCACCAACCAATTCTTGCTGGAGGTCATTTTCCACAACAGGATGAGGAAATATGCCTGCTTGACCAACGATTCCTCCCTCGCCTCTGCAATCTTTGTCCCCTTTTATGCCGGTCTTGACGTTAGCCGTTTCCTCTGGCTCTCTAATCTCACAGACAGAGATTCCTCCGGTCGAGATCTTCTCCAATGGCTCGCAAACCGACCCGAGTGGAAGAAAATGTGGGGCAGAGACCATTTCCTTATTTCTGGGAGGATTGCTTGGGATTTTAGGAGACAGCGCGACCAGGAGTCTTATTGGGGTAGCAAGTTCAGATTTCTTCCCGAATCCATCAACATGTCCATGTTGGCAGTTGAAGCAAGTTCGTGGAATAACGACTACGCAATACCCTACCCAACTTCTTTCCATCCCTCAGAGGACACTCAGGTTGTGCAATGGCAGAGAAAAATCAGACATCAAAAGCGGGAGTACTTGTTTACTTTCACCGGAGCTCCAAGGCCCGAGCTTGAAGGTTCTATCAGGGGTAAGATCATAGAGCAGTGTCGAGCTTCGAGTGTCTGCAAATTCGTTGACTGCAGCTATGGTGTAGAGAGATGTGACGACCCGGTGAATGTTATAAAGGTGTTTCGAAGTTCCGTGTTCTGTTTGCAGCCTCCCGGTGACTCCTACACCAGAAGGTCCATTTTTGATTCTATGTTGGCCGGTTGTATTCCCGTTTTCTTTCATCCGGGCAGTGCTTATTCACAGTACAAGTGGCATTTGCCTAAGAACAGGACAGGGTACTCTGTGTATATACCCGTGAAGGATGTAAAAGAATGGAATGCAAGTGTGGAAGAGGTGTTGCTGGGAATTCCAGAGAGTGAGGTGTTAGCAATGAGGGAGGAGGTTATAAAGGTGATTCCAAATATTATTTATGCGGATCCTAGGTCTAAGTTAGATTTGTTTGAAGACGCGTTTGATTTGGCAGTAAAAGGAATGGTTGAAAGAATAGAGAAGGTGAGAGAGGCAACGAGGAGAGGGAGAGATCCCAGCATTGGTTTTGCAGATGAAGACCATTATAAGTATACATTTTCACAGAGTTAGAGCTAAAGGAAGAGGTGTATTATGTGGCATGTGGTTTCATGATATTAGTAATGCCGGAAAAACACCATTGGTAGTTGATATGGAGAATCTGGCATGATAAAGTTTTTGTTTTTGGGTGCTCTTGCTTTTTTATGATTGGCTTGTTACTTATAACTTAGAAGTAGACATTGTTAGTAAGTTGGTATTTGAAAAGAAAAATATGCATTTGACAATAACAACATAAGTACATGTGTGTTGTAGCATTTTAACCCTGTTTATTAGTTACGGTGTGTGTCTGCTCTGAAACGAGTGTGCGCCGACAGTGAGTTTTACATGTGAGTGGTGGTGTTGAAAGAAAAGGGCATGGGATGCATGTGAATGAGTGAGAGTGATAAAAGATAGGGCATTGAATTGACTGACTCCCCTATTATCGCCTGCAATTAAGGCCCATTACACGACTCTCGCTAAAGCTACCATTGCGGCCTCTTCTTCTCAAAAGCCTCACGCACTTCAATTTCCTTTTCCAAAACATTTCATGTAGTCAAACTTTTGTCTTTTTTTTTACCTTCTTTTTCTCCATCCATCTGTTTCTTGGTAGTAATCAAAAGCGATCAAAATTAATAAAACGTGTTTTAAGTTTCAATACAAATCATTTAATTTCGCTTTAAAATTCTTTTCGTTTTTTTAATTTTGCTTTTACAAATTCTCTCCTTTATGAAGAATTTTTGTGCTTGGTGTCATACTGATTAAAGAAACCAAAATTTTACTATAACTTTTGTATTTATCGTCATTTTTTAGTTGTCTTTTCAATAGATATTTATGAGATTATTGAGCCTATTTCAATATATCTAATTTATTTTTGGAGTAATTATTTCAACTTTATAGGTTTGCATTTTATATTTGATATGCAAAGCAGTTATTATTGATGAATGATAATATAAGGGTACCTCTTACTTGGTTAAGCTTATTTAATGGAATTTAGTTTTCGTTTGAATGAGTATCTTTGAAATGTTTTTGCATGTTTAGCTGCAACAACGGCTTCTATGTTTCTTGATCAATATTCTATTGTTCAAGAAAGTTTTTGGGATAGTATAATGTTCTGCATCCATTTCACATGTTACGGCTAACTATAGTGTATATTTCGCGGCTCTCTATACCTGCATCCTCTGTAACTTTTTCCTATGATTAAGGAAACCATAGAAAATGAATCTAACAAGGATTTTTTGTTAAGAGGAAAAAACCTAAATATTAGGAGTGATAAAATACGTTAATTTTGTTTATTAATAACCAATTAAAATAAAAGGGGCGAATTAATCCGTCGTAGTAAAATGTTTCGTCAAAGAATGGATCAACAATAAAATGTTTCGTTGTAGTAAAATACGTTAAATTTTCATATTTTTAACAATATCTTTTGCATTTACGATATAGCGTTGAGTGTGATCATTAATAAATATTATTTACTTATTTTAAAATAAGTGCTAAATTTTAAACTTTTTATAGATAAAAATAAAAAAACTACAAATCTTAATGTATATTTAATTTATTTTATAAGAACTAAAAATAACAATTGTAAATATTAGAAAGATGGAAAGCAAATTTTTTTATAAAAGAAATGAAAAACTGTATACTTTACGGAAACTAACCACATATTTAAACTTAATTTTTCATTAAAAATTTTACTATATGCATATCTAAGACCATTGTGTGAATTTAACATGGCAAAATTGTTTTTATTGTGTTCTGTTTTGGAAACAAGTTCCGGTTACATTGTTTTATTAAAAAGAAATTTAACATTTGGATGAAATATCTGTAGTATTTTCATTAAAAAGCACGTTTTAGGACAAGTGGGGTGTTTTAATAGGGGGTTCTAATAGTAGCTATTCATGGAAGAGTGGGCTCAACTCCCATCAGCCCAACCCAGTGCTTTGAACACACAGAGCCCAGAAGACAACGAAAAAGTTCAGAGAGAGGAAAAAAAAACCAGTGTTCTTCACTCTCACTGCGCTCACCACAATTGAATGGAATCGTGTTAACGTTCTGTTGCGGCATTAAAGCAGCGCAGTGCTGAGAAAACAAGTATGGAAACGTTTCAGTTATTCTCTTCCTCTGCTTCTGGCTTCGGAATCTTCGATGATGCCGCACAACAATCGCCTCCCATACCTCCTCCTCCTTGCGTTGAAGTCCTCCCTTCTGAGGTTTTCTTTATTCTCCCTTCGTCATTCTTTGAAACGACGTCGTTTCTAATATTCGTTATTTTCCCTCAAAATTAGGTTCCTTCATCCGCCAAAAATAACTTGGACTCAGTTAATTTGGATGGAGTTACTTTGTTAAAGGTAATTTTTTTTCTTTGTCTTCAAAATATTGTGGGAGATTATAATTTAGTTTTATTGTTTATGTTATTTTATGAACGATTCTCAGGGGCGCGTGAGTACCCAACAAGTTTTTGGCTTGTCCAACTCCGATTTAGTTCCCGGGAAATATGAAGGTGGTGCCATTTCGTTCCTTGCATTTCTGTTCATTCGTTCATTTCCATCTTGCCGATGACTGAATCAGTTCAAATCTTGCTTAGGAGGACTGAAGCTGTGGGAAGGTTCGCTTGATTTAATTAAGGCCCTTCGTTCAGATATCAGAAGTGGTCTTACATCATTTGGCGGGAAGCGAGTATTAGAGGCGGGTTTCTCTTTTTCTAGCTGGTTGTGTTTGTCTGTCAGGTTGTTTAGACTTGAGTTGAAATTCTGAATGCATATATGGAAGGACTGTAGCTATTAGCTAGTATGGAGGACAAAACTTAGGTGTGTTAAAAACATATTTAAGTTTTTATACTAGATATAAGATAGAATTTCGGACTTGCACTGCTTAATGCAATTGTTGATATAGCTTTTAGAGTGGAGTCCCAGGCATAATTGTTCACACAGAAGGATACACTTTGCACGAAGCAGGTGCACACATCGGAAACCGTTTCTTTATCAAATTTTCTGATTCCACTGCACTGCACTTGATTGGATACTAATATCAATATATCTGCGAGTTCTCTAAAGATTGCCTGCTTCATATTATAGTCTTGCATTTGCTGAAGAAATATTTATTTGTGGATTTTGCTTTTGTCTGATAGTGTATTGAAGAAAATGGCATTTATCGCGGGGTTCAATTTTAGAAGATCAAATTATTTATTGAAAAAAATAACAATCATCTTTGAATAATTTCTCTAATATCATTGATTGTATTTGTTAAAACCTTTCAAATTTGTAAGCAAGAATATCCCGGGGATAGTGACTGCCATAAGGCACTTGAACATTGCTCAGCGGCTGTCTTAAAGGTTGTGTTCCCAGTGTCTTATCATGTTCTTCCGCATCCTGTTTAAAAACATCATGGACGGTTTGATATTTAAGGATAGCAGGCAAATTTAATTGTATGGAAATAATGAATTTGAGACCCACTCATGCAGTTAATTACAAAGATAGAGTATGAATTTTTATTCTTATTTTTAACCTCCTTCCTAGTACAGTGGTTTTAGTCACCAAATGTTGAGCTTTTCTGGGATTTTAGCAGGACTTATTTCAATCATTTTGAATTTTTGTGTAATTTGAGTATGTGGCTAAGATATGTTGTACTTCTTTAAGACGAGCTTGTCTATAGAGTTATGTATCGTTTCTTAATTCTAATTTAAAGTGCATCATAACCCTCTAAGGAATATTAGGGTGGATGCTCCGTTTACTTTCTCATAATAGAGATTCTACAAACTCGCTTTAGAGGGTTTTTCCCCAGTTTATATAGAAATTTATTAGGAAGATACGTGAAATGTATATGTCTCTCTTAGTAGAAAAGTTGTCCCTCTATCTCAGTTCCTAGCATTAAATATTTTATTTTCAGGTGGGATGCGGCCATGGATTGCCTGGAATCTTTGCATTGCTTGAGGTGAAACTAGTTCATTTTAGCTTTGCTTTAGCATCCTTAACTTTTGGAAAATATAATAATGTGCTTATTATGGTTTCTTTAGGGTGCTGCTGCTGTACATTTTCAAGACTTCAATGCTGAGGTCCTACGTTGCCTCACCATTCCTAATTTAAACGCAAATATTTCTGGAGAATCTCAACCATCACCATCCAACCCGACAATTTGTGACAAGGCAGAAGTTCGCTTTTTTGCTGGTGACTGGAGTGAAATCGATAAAATGCTCCCTTATGTTAGTACAGATGATAATTGTGGTGGTGGTTATGACTTTATTCTGATGGCTGAGACAGTTTACTCGGTCAGCAGTCTCCAAACTCTTTATAATCTTATAAAAAAGGTATTCTTTTGTTCATTGACAAGAGCAAAATTATATTTCTATGTTGAGTCATGGCATTGTAAATTTGATTACGTTTATCTGAGTGTTTTAATGTCATGTTTCTAATTATTAAATATTGTTTTCCTTATACATCGAAGTTTTTAATACACAGTGCCTGCAAAATCCTGATGGAGTTGTATACATGGCAGCAAAGAAGTATTATTTTGGAGTAGGTGGTGGAAGTCGGCGATTTCTGTCCCTGGTAGAAAAGGATGGTAAGCTAGTTCTGACATGAAACTATATTCACGCTGGATTATTATTCTGAATTTCTGATTCTTTGTATGTTATAGCCTTTGCAGTTGCATAATAAAAAGTGATATCCTTGATATGCAAACAGTTTATAGTAATTATCTACATATTCATCCTTTTAACTCGTTGGTTCTCTGCTATAAGCTATGCACACAGTGATTTCTATACGACCTGTTAGCTTGAATCTTAATCACGGAGCAATGCCGGATGGGAGTCATGGAAAGATTGGTCACGTTATGCAATGTTAACTATGAAGAATATAATTTCATCCTTATACGATTGTATACCAGTTTAGCAGTCACTGTGCTGGTCCAATGATGTCATAATTTCCTTTTTATCGGTCACTGTTGGTCTCATGATGTCATAATTTCCTTTATTTGTGCAGGTGTCTTCAGCAGTAGCCTGGTTGCTGAAATCACAGACGGTTCATCTAATGTGCGTGAAGTATGGAAGCTTTCATTCAAGTAGTAATAGTATTTTCTTCCTTCACCATTCAAACTATCCCAGGTTTATCTGGTTTTGATTTCCCATGCATGCAAAAGGGGCTATGGGGGAAGTTGCTGTAGAAATCGTGTGGTCAGGTGAGAATCTTATCGTTCCATGCTATACCTTTCTGCCTTTACAGGTTTTTCTTGTGGCCTATTGTATTTTCTATTAGGTGATGCAAATATATATAATGTTTCTCGTGTGTATTTATTTTGATTCCTAGAGGGATAAGGTTTTTGTTTTTGTTGTACTTACTTTTATTAGATGCAATGCATTGCTGGAGATAACCCCTTATCCAAGGAATCAAAGAATGATCATAACATGAGGGGAGTAGTAGCAAATCTGTCTCATAATTTTAAATTGCAAAACTCCTATAAATATGGTAAACAATAGAAAGATTATATATTAATCCAACAACCCATAAGATCTTATATAATTATTGTTTACGCAACCAATGATATAATTCATTTTCTTATTCTAAAAGGATCTTGAGGAACAGAAGTAATTATTCCTAATTTTTTATGTTTTATTACATTATTTGCAAGAGCCGGAGAAACCACCGTGGACTATTAATTATAAAACTCCATTGGTCTAATCTAACTTATAGCACCGCAAATTATAAAACCCTATTTTAATTCAATTATTTTGCTATAAAATTTTATTTAAATTAACGGGAGATGAGGGCGAAATATTTTGAATGTATTAATTGTAAGATTTCATCTTCCTTCCCTCGCGCTGCCTTATTAATGCTACCTTAATTTCATTACCCGTTATTATTCTTTTTATATTTGTTATTTTTAATGCGACTTTACATTCAAACAATTTTGTATTATGAATTTTGATTTTAAATTAGCTTCTAGTTTTTAATTTGATTAAGAGCCATTATTTTTTTATGTTTATGACGTTGATGTTTTTATTATTTAGTTTTTATCTCATAAACTTAAATTTTCTTTCATGTTTGGCCTTTAATCTGAAGGCCTTTTAATTTTGACTCAATTTCCTCGTCTAAGGTTGATATTGGTCAAATTTATAAAAAATAAAATAAAATAAAAGGAAGCATTTATGTTGTCAAAAATATGTTTACACCGTTTAAAGTACATTTTTTTTTTATGTTTATTGACTTCAACTTATTTTTTTCACATGCTGTAGTAAATAGTTGAACATTAATAGCAATTTTGTAAACATGAGAAAATAATTCTATATTACGTAACTGAATCACAGAGCAATGGAAATTAATCTTACCAAAAAAAGAAAACAAGAAATAATCTTATAGACATTAGAAAAAGAATATAATAATGAGGCTAATTTCCAAAAACTGCTTAATTTTATTTATTCAAAACTATTAGTTTTTTAATGAGTGTAAACATTAAAAAACTTATTGGAATCTTAGCATTTGATGACGTGTACGTAATTGTATTTATCCTTACCAAATTATGGACATTAAAAATATACAAGTGGTACACGCAGATGGGACATTAAAATTCCAACACATCAATAACTAATGCATATGCGTAAACAACAAATACTTGTAACTTGACTAAAATTATGTTATGCAACACTTAAAATTTAACCTAGTTGGCACAGAAAGAAGGAAAACATGTTGAGAACATAGTGCTACTAAATTGTCTAAAAATTGTAATTGGATAAATAATGTGATTAATATCTTATGCGAGTTATTCATCGCTGGAACTGTAGAAACCGGGGCATGCTTAGTTCGTTATCGCATACGAACTATTTTACAAAATACAAAATTACTTTTTATATGCATTTTGTTGTTTTGTCGATAGAATAGAACCAGATAAATTTGTTGAATTCCAAGTCTGGTCATTAATCTAGAAAGCCATAGTCAAATTCAGAACACATTTTTTCTCCGAGGTTGACGATCAATCACTTCTGTCATTTCTACACGTCAATATGCTTTGTATTTCTATTTTTTTGTCTTTCCCCATTCTCAAAGTTCCTTTTTATCTTTGGTTAAATGGGGGCATGGACCAATTTGTTCACACACTTATTATAAGTTGGTGGTAACCACAAAGGTACAAAAAACTGTAGACAGACAAAGAAAGAGGATTTTTAGATGAGATGAGCTCAACACATTTATGAAACTTCATAGTCTTCACAATAGCATTATTTATAGAAAAATAACTCATTGCAACCACATCATAGATAACTTTGTTAAAGGGAAATAATGAGATGTGTGCTTAAATCCATATATCTGAAGTACAGTCACCACCAGGATATCTCATCTCATGAGCAAGAGAAGGACCATCAGGCTCAGTTCCAAAGTCCACGAAGAAGTTAGGGTTGATTTTCAGGCCACCTTTCTCAGTATCAACATCAATCTGTATTATGTGGGAACCCTGGTGGACAAGATCTGGATAAAATTGTTTGTCCCATGTACTAAATAATGAGTTAGTTGCATACAGCCTCTTCCCATCTAAACTCAATTGAATCATCTGAGGGCCCGCTCTCAACTTTTTCCCCTGAAAACCAATGTCTTACTGTTAATATCAGCCACTTACCAGTAACAAGACAAATAAGTTTAGAACAATATTATTATTAAAAGTAATGTTTCACTCATCTCTTATCCATTTTGACCAATTCGTTTGTATTTGTCCAACAAATAGTTAACTCCTAACATGTATTATGCGATAAGTTAGAATAGGGGAAAGATTGCAATTACCTGAATCTCTGGAACCTCAGCTTGCCAAGTTTCTCCATCATCTGTTACAGCTACTATAGGGCTTCCTTTCTGGATAAGTCCACCTACCCATACTTGTCCAGTGAGTTTAGGATTTTTAAGGTCCTCAATGTTATATTGCCTTATATCCCCGTGAAGCCAGTTCACAAAGTACAGAAACCGGTCATCAAGAGAAATCAGAAAATCAGTTATAAGCCCAGGCATTTCAGGAAGAATCCAGTTTTGCACTTTCAGTGGTTTCACTGATATGGAAACCTGCAAAGTAAGCTTAGTCTGTAAGTATTGAGGATATTGATATATTGATTTTGACGCGAGAATAGATACTATTTTGATATACCTCATGGCTCCATGATCCATCTTGGTTCTTGAAGAATCGTATCATGTTACTTGTCAATGCACTCCCAACAAAACCTGTATCTTTAGCAGGATCATGCAAGAACCTTATCTGCATTTAAGGTACATTAGTTATAAAATATGCCAGTTTTGCAAATTGGCTTACAATTACAACTGCAAAAGCAAGAGGAAAGTACAGTAATAGTTAAATCACACACAGGTAGTAAACGGGCTTGAAATACAAAAAATCCAATAAATGCATCCCCAACATCTCCCCTGATTATATTAACAACTTGCCTCCAAGGGTAGAAGCCCTGAATCACCAAGGTCCAGTGTTTGTCTCAGTTCGCCCCCAGGCCAGTCATATACATGGAGATGCCTGCCATATAATCCTTCAGAGAGATGCTCCAAGTTAAAACCCTTCGTGAAAGCTTTGGGAGCACCCCATGATGTGCTTATCATAGTGTTGTGTCGTGGTTGGTACCAAAAGTCATATCCATATTGTGGACTGTGCCCTGGTTTCTCCCACCTAAGCAATGTCAAGCAGGATACAGCATAAGTTTCAAGTACAATTGCTGCTAGTCAATGATGTAAGACATGTAATGGTTAATACACAAACAATTATGTAAATGAACAATTCTTTGTAAACATATTCACTAAATTCGTCTTCTCAGCCTTGAACTTTATTTCAATGTATGATTGACACCATTTCATCTGCATGCATGTCACCTAAATCCAAGATAGGCATTTAAAACCAGAGGATCTAACAGATTCATGGAGCAAGCACATGCAGGGATGAATAATGTTAGGTACAGTCAGGAAATTTTCGACACTCCAAAAAGCATTCTCACATTTCTCAATCAAATATCTAGAATAGTAGTACCTTCCTTTCACGTTAAACTCTGAATCAAGAAGAAGAAATCCATTGCCTTCAGCATTTCCATCCTTATCTCCAAGACATGAGATCATAATTTCCCCAGAAGCAAGGCAGTGAGACGTGTGTGGATAAGCTAATCCAGTCTTCTCAATGATATCAGCAGGATCAACAACTTTGTGCAAAGATGGAGCCTTTGGATTTGTTTTCACATCAATAACATACACGCGACCTGATCTGAAACATGACAAAAAGTAGACTTAATAAGGTAATTTAAAAGTAGAGGAAACAAAAAAGGCAACTAGAATAAAGTTGATATATTTCGTAAGAGTTCCTCGAATTCAATAAGTGAGCAAAACATATATGCGTTAGGAAAAAGGGAAGAAGACAAAAGAAAAACTCCACGAAGATGGTGCTCTAATTATGGCATAATTTTTTTTTTTTCACACAAACACGGTTTCCATAACGCTTTCATGAATTCCTGTTAGACGATGACATATTCTCACTTTTCTTACAACCTGAATTCTTCCGAAAAAGCCAAAAAGGAAAAAAAAAAAAAAACAGAAATAAAAGTGTCGGATATACTTCAAACTGAAAAAAAAAAACATCATGCTGCAAAAAGTATAAACACAGTAAAGTAGGATTGTTTTTCTCCATGCATGTGGGTGAGTGAAGGTAACGGATGAGGGTCTTACACGAGCGCAGGCACGATGAGAAATCGTCGCTGAGCTGATGGATCTCCATGGCAAGAGCTGCATGAATTCCAGCCAGTGTGATGCAATTCATCACCTAAAAAAGGAACAGGAAGCCTATGGATGATTGTGGAAAAAGTGGGAGAGTTTGGATCTACGTCCACTGTGGCCAGATAGTCAGGCTTCTCAATTCCCGTTCCTGAATGGTATAGTGTATTGAAGAGTTAAGGAGTGAGCATAAAAAGCAGCAAGTAGCAGACGTTTGAATACACAGAAGCTGACGGAAGAAGATGAATTAGTTACCTGAATACACAGCGGTGACATAAATGAGAGACTCTCTTGGACCAGACATGGCTTCCAACGGTGAAGCGTAGCCTGGTCCTGTTTTGCAGCATCCATGGGCGTTGCTCATGTTTCTCTTCTCTTGTTTTCTCTTGTGTTGTGGGTTAGGCTTGTGAGAGAGAAGATGATGGCATAAATAAAGGGAAAGGGAAAGGGGGAATTGGGGATTCACGTGGTGCAAATCAGATAGGACTGAGAAATTGCAGTTACCAGGCAGAACACAACACTGCAGAGACAATGTTGTTTTGTGATGTATTACGTTAGTATTTGGTATGTACTGAGTCATCAAAGTGGTCTTTGTACGTATTGTATAAATCGCGTCCAGGTTGGATGAATCACGCAAATCTCAATGCATTCCATGCTCCATCCCTGTGGGCCCTCTTTCTTCTTTCTCTCTCTCTCTCTGGACTGTTCGCCCTATTCATTCCTCTCCATGTGTTAATTATACGTATCCTTTCCCTGCTTAAATAAGTTATTTAATTATTATCATTTAGACATTCAAATAACTAATTAAGAAAATAATTAATTTTAAAAAAGGAACAGTGTTTATTCAAATTAAGAACATTAAATAATTTTTTATTCTAAAAATATAAAATGAAATATATTTTTATCTAATAAAATTCAGGATAATGATATTTTGACAACTTTCTCTTATAATAGCATCTTCTAAATATTTTTAAAATATTAAAAAATAAAAAAATAAAAAAATAGAAAGTCACTAAAAAATATCATCTCGTATTATAAATAAAAATTGTCAATATAAAAAAATCATTTTTCTTAAATTTAAATACCAATTATAATATATTTGATATGTAAAAAATATATAATTAAATTAAAATACTTATATTCATTTATTTTAAAATTTAAATATCATAATATATTAAAATTTGTACCAATAACAAATAAAAATAATAAATGTACTGTCCATATAAAATTAATAAAAGTTGATGTTATAACGTACTGGCGATTAAAATTTGCCCCATGGACATTAAGAATATTGTAATTTATATATACAATTTTTTTGGCAATAATTGAAGTCAACTATAGAATTATTTACATAAAGTCAATTAAACCTTCTACGTATTGAATAGAAAATAAAATAAAATAAACTTCATAAATTTAAAAAAAAAAAAAATAGGATGAATTACTTCTATTGACAAAGTCATAGTGAAATATCAAAGATGATTACTATAGTTACATTCCATCAAACTATTTTTTCAGAGTTTGTAAATTAAAAAGTTATAAATACGTTTTTTAACTCATACTCGTTACAGATATGGTAATTAATTACAAGTTAAACTAAATTATAAAATATTGAAAGTTGTATACTTTACAGTATTTATTTATGAAACCACCGAATATACAATTTGTAATTTTGCAACACTACTTTTTCTTCACTTATGTTTTTAGTTTTATGCTACATTTGATTGTAAGATATTAATGTACATACGATAGTATTGTATCACTTTGTGAGCTAAGAGAGTGTATTTAAGACATAAATATTCAATGTTATCTCTTCTTATAATGCTACAAAGGATGGAAAAAAAAAAAACATTAAAATCAGATTTTGATGAGATCAAGAAAACATGTGTGGCTGAGTTGAGCTGTGCTATCTTGTCCTTACCCATCAATCCATGTTTTCCAAATCAAACAAATCAGAAAGAGTATCAAAGTTTGACAAGTGCACCTAAAAGATAGAATGTTTTAAATATTATTTTTTAACTTCAACAAGATTTCATACTTTACTTTAATATTTACCATTTTAAATTACTCTAATTCATTTCTCTTTCTTCCCATGATAGTTAGAAACCAAAAAAAGAAAACCATTTATTTTACTTAATATATTAAATGAGACTTACAAACCACTCATTTCCAAATAAACATCCTTTATATTCTATGTTTCTAGTAAAATAGTATTTACGTGTCTTTTAACTTTTAAATAGATATTTAATTTCTTATACATTTTAAACTCAAATTTTCTTGTAATCTTTATAGGTTTATAAGTGTGCAATTTCGCTTTCCATAATAACTGTCTTTCCATGTTTAAAAATTAAATTTATTCCATCCAGGGCAAATATAGTATTTAATAATTAGTAAAGAATGGTTTGCATTGAAAAGAAAGTAAAAAAAAAAAAAAGAGAAAGAAATGAATGTAAATTAAGATACAAATGAATTTGTTTGAATTAAGAGAAAATAGGAAGTAACTGAAAAATTTATAACGAATTTAATTAACGTGAGGAAAAAATAATTAAATATTATTATGAATTACCAAAGTATCATTACTTTAATTTAGAAATAAGTACGAATTAAAATTAAAAAAAAATGAATAGGTATGAAGTTGTTATTTAAAATTAATTTAAAATTCGATATATTTAAATAATTAATTGTGTCAAACAAAACTCCACATATCAATTAAAAAAATTAAATTATGATACAAAAATTTTCAAAAGAAAAAGATAAGTAGATTAAATTGAAAATAATTAATAAATGCAATTAAAACACACTTGACCGTTGTCAATTATATTCATTTTCATCTATTACCCAAACCGTTTACTTTTTGTATAGTTTGTTTAGTGTTTTATTAAAATAAGAAAAACTATAGAGAAGGACTTAAAAGTTAAGAAATAACAAAAAAAAATCGAATTAAATTACATTCGAATGTATATAATATTATTCAAATATATGCCTACATCATCATGTAAAACTATAAAAGAATAGTACGATTTAGAATTTTATTTTAACATAATAGATGATGCCTTAATGTCATCAATTGTTTAAAGCATTTCATTTGAAGTCAGAGGTTAACATTCACATTTTTCAAATTCCAATTTCGAATAAGAAAAAATCATTTGTAAAATTGCAATTCTTTTCAACATAAAATTACTTTAACTCAGTGTGCATAGCATATAAGATTAAGATTGCAATATCAAGTACTGTGAGACAAATTGCAACATAAAAGTGTTCAAATATACATCAACAAAGCAGTGAGAATGGCTTTGTCACTTGTTTTTCCCTTCAATTCACACCATGATGATAATAGCAACAAGCCTTCAATTGTCGTAAACAATCTTTTTTTTTTAAATAAAAATTTAAATAAAATTGTTGAAATATAATTTAAATAAAATTGTTGAAATATAATTTAAATAAATTTGCTTCTCAAAATATTAGTATAAAAAATAGTTCCATTTAAAGATAAATTTAAATAAGTTACATCATAAATTATAAGTCAAATAAAATTATTTTCTATAAAAATAATTTTTATTTCATATAGAAAACCGTAAACCTATAGAATCAATATAATAAACAATTCTTTAATTACTTCTATTTTTCTTATTTTAGTCTTCTAATAAATTGAATATTGTCTGCACCTAGGCGGCCTGATAATACTGTTCACACTTTTCATCCTTTGTCGTTATATCTTCATCAACAAAGATTGGAAGATTGGTGTACTACATCTAGGCGGTCTAACAAAACTACACGGTTAAACCCGCCTACATAAAGTCTCGCAAGCACATAAGCAGTTATTAAACGAATCAACGGACAAACGTAAGCGGCCTAGGCCGCCTACTTCAAAGGACAAGACGACATCTGTCGACCATTCCAGACTTAAAGTATTACAGACAAGGCCCCTAAGACCAACAATAATTGAACTAAGGAGCATGGCCCAGACCTAGACCCACCTACGACCCAAACAATGGTCCAGCCCACGATAAGGTCCGACATACATAATAGTGTTTTAAATTGTTTATATAGAAGTTCATTTTAATTTAGAAAGTAATTTATGCACTTATTTTTATTTAAAAAAGAAGTGTTTTATGGAAAATTCATGTTCATTAACATAAGGGAAATGAAGAATTTTGTTGATAACAAATCTTGTGAAGATCTTTTATCAAACTGGCGTTGAGTTCACAGATTGAAGCATGAATATAGCTCTTTTTTTTCGTCTTTTCTTCTGGTGCTTCTCCTGTGAGCCAAGAAAGAAACTGTGATTTATTTAAGTGTTGATTTATTTAACCTTCATCATATCACAGAGTTTGAAGAAACTGAAACAAAACAGAAATCTCAAATTTAAAGTAAACATAATTAATGGTGCGAAACTAATCTTCCATTAGAAACAGTGGTAAAGTATTTATTGTACGGCCATTGCAAAAGTTTATGAAGGTTTTGAATGTCAGTCGCTCAGTTTCTCCATTCTCAACTGTGCTCCGTGGCAAGGCAGAGCCCGTGCCTGGCGAAGAAGATTCATGCACAAATCATAAAAGCTGGTCTCAACCACCATGAACCAATCCCCAACACACTTTTAGATGCATATGGCAAGTGTGGTCTCGTAGAAGACGCAATCCAACTGTTCGACGCATTGCCCCGCCGAAACCCAGTCGCATGGGCCTCCCTTCTCACCGCCTGCAATCTCGCCAACCGCCCTCACCGTGCCCTCTCCATCTCACGCTCCCTTCTCGCCGCAGGCTTCCACCCCGACCACTTCGTCTTCGCCTCCCTCGTCAAAGCTTGTTCTAACTTGGGTTCTCTTCACGTGAAACAAGGGAAACAAGTGCATGTTCGCTTCTTCCTCTCACCATTCTCCGATGATGACGTTGTCAAGTCATCATTGGTCGACATGTACGCGAAATTCGGGTTGCCCGATTACGGGCGTGCCGTTTTCGACTCCATTTCTTCGTTGAATTCGATTTCTTGGACTGCCATGATATCTGGGTATGCGCGAAGGGGGCGAAAGTTGGAGGCTTTTGAACTGTTTCGTCAAACGCCGTATCGGAACTTGTTTGCTTGGACTGCTTTGATTTCCGGGTTGGTCCAGAGTGGGAATGGATTCGAGGCGTTGAACATGTTTGTTGAAATGCGGCATGACGGGGTTAGTGTAACAGACCCCTTGGTTCTTTCCAGTGTGGTTGGTGCTTGTGCTAATTTAGCTCTTTGGGAGCTGGGTAAACAGATGCACGCTCTGGTTATAGCCCTTGGCTATGGGTCTTGCTTGTTTATAAGCAATGCACTTGTAGATATGTATGCCAAATGCAGTGACATTGTTGCTGCAAAGTATATCTTCTGGGACATGTGCAGAAAGGATGTGGTTTCTTGGACTTCCATAATTGTTGGCAGTGCCCAACATGGACAGGCTGAGGAGGCTCTGGGTCTGTATGATGGCATGGTTTTGGCTGGGGTTAAGCCAAATGAGGTGACCTTTGTAGGGTTGATTCATGCATGTAGCCATGCTGGCCTAGTTAGCAAGGGCAGGGCTTTGTTCAGGTCTATGGTTGAAGATTATGGAATTGAACCCTCTCTTCAGCACTATACTTGTTTGCTAGATCTTTTTAGTCGATCAGGGCACCTTCATGAGGCTGAGAGTCTCATTAGAACGATGCCAGTCAGCCCTGATGAACCCACTTGGGCTGCTTTGCTTAGTGCTTGCAAGCGGCATGGTAACACCCAGATGGCAGTTAGGATTGCTGATCATCTATTACATTTAAAACCAGAAGAATCTTCTTCTTATATATTGTTATCTAACGTATATGCCGGAGCTGGTATGTGGGAGAATGTTTCTAAAGTGAGAAAGTTAATGATGGTGATGGAAGTAAAAAAGGAACCAGGTTATAGCTGCATCGACTTGGGAAAGGAAAGCCATGTGTTTTATGCTGGAGAGACTTCTCACCCAATGAAGAATGAGATTATAGGTTTAATTAGGGAGTTGGATGCAGAGATGAGGAAAAGGGGTTATACTCCTGATACTAGCTCGGTTTTACATGACATGGATCAACAAGAGAAGGAAAGACAACTTTTCTGGCACAGTGAGAGGTTGGCTGTGGCTTACGGGCTTCTAAAGGCTGTTCCAGGGACTATAATACGTATAGTGAAAAATCTTCGTGTATGTGGAGATTGTCATACTGTTCTGAAACTCATCAGCACTATAACAAATAGGGAAATTTATGTCCGAGATGCAAAAAGATATCACCATTTTAAAGATGGGAATTGTTCTTGCAATGACTTCTGGTGACTTGCGAATTCTTATTTAAATTTCCACAAATTTAGTGCTATTGTTTGAAAGTCTAAGACATGCATGTATGAATATTTTCAGGTCAAACACAAAAACATAGTAAAATACAGAAGTTGGGGTTTGTTGCTTCCCGATTGACTAGGATTGATTCTCATAGCGCTAATCAAAGCACGCTGATAATGATTTTTAGCCCTTAAGCAATAATCTTTCTCTATTACTTGTTATTTCGACGCCACTTGACCTGTAAACTGTTACTTAACTATGAGTAAGTTGAATTTGGGAGTGTTGAAAGGCATATAACAGCTATTTGAGTTGGCGTCAATCTGTTAAATCCATTTTAACGCATTAAATTGCAAGTGAATAGCATTATCCATTCGTGTATTGTGAGAATATATATAATAACAAAAGAATTGTCACCAGACGGTACTTTTAATAAAGAAACAGTATTCTACATTAGTGAGAATATATAACTTTCAAGAAAGAAACAGTATTCTACATTCTGTAAGAGGGGAAAGGTGAAAGAATTGTCACCAGACGGAAAAGGTTTTAAGGATTTTCCTACTTTCAGTATACAGTAAAATCCATACGTCGGCATTAAGAACTAAGGTTTTACTTGTATAGATTCTCTATTTGGTCCCTATATTTAGCCACAACTTTATCTCTTCGAATTTTCATGGTGGGTGTCATAAGGCCATTATCAATCTGCAGTGGTAGTAAACATTAATCAGGTACGTTAATACAGCTCCTTAAATAGTATACAGATACAAATATGACTTTGAATTTTAATCTAACCGTGAAGGGGTCGTTTACGACAAGGACTGGTCCAATTTGAAATGGAGACTCTGATGTCCTGCATCACAGACAGGAAAAAAGGGGGCGGGGTATCAAAACAATTTAAGGGACAATGAAGAAACAGGAGTTTAAGAAATAAAACTAGTTTTTTCTCACAAAAGTGTACAAAGACATCACTATACAAGACTGTAACCCCAACCAAGTTGACATGTATCAATCATTTGCATCACACTAAAATATCATTAATGAAATAAAGCAAACAAAACAGATTGGACAGACCAAACTAAACCCACTAAAACTTAAGAAAATCTGTAGTTATACGACTTAAAAAAGAAAATGTGGAATTGAATGAGTAGAAAATACTACACAAAATAGAACTAGAAATGGATACTCACAAGAAAAGGGTGTAGATAGCAAATGTAGTAAAATATATGGTAAAAACTCATTTTAGTAATTTGTGCACGTATGGAGAAGACCTATAAAGATAGTGGTCAAGTGGAGGGTAGCATAATTGCTAGAGACAGAAAGAGATTGAGAAGAAATACAGATAAAACCATGAAGAGGAATTAGAGTCAATAATTTGTATATGAACATAATGTACGACCCTATAACATGATATTATTTGATTTTGCACCTAGTGAGAAAGGGTTGGAATGTTAATTGTTGCATTCCACATTTGACAAGAGAAAGCGTGACGCCATGATCTTAGATATAATTTCCTTTTCAGTGAAGTCTACTTTTATCTTCATGCTTCTTTTGCAGGGCACATGCTACTTTTTACATTACTTAAGTAAAGCAGATATTCTATTATAAGATACAAAATATTTGTTCAGTATTTCATTACACCTCAAACAATTGCCTTCTCATAAACCTAAACTAAATTATAACTGTTTTATAGTTAAAAAGATGTCCTTGTATATAATATGTCATTGCAATATAAAGGCATAAATTTCTTTCTAACTCATTACAACAAGCAGAAGTGAGACACGATCTTACCATGTCCATAATTCTTTATATATTAGGCTGGTCACGTTTTCCTGACTGACATCAGAACTGTTAGGATCTATAATTGACGACTCCCTTGCTGCCTTTAGGACTTCTTCATTGTTAGGAACAATGACAGCCCCTAAACGTCGCTTATCCTATATGTTAAAGTAGTCATTAAAGAAGTAAAATTATTGCATTTTGTAATACCTGGAGATGTATTCCATATAATAACAAGAAGATTTAAATTCACCTGTCCAATAACAACAATTTGATGTATGAGGCTACTCCTCATGGCAGCTTCTTCAATCTCTCCCGGTTCAACATTTTCACCTGCTCTCGTTGAAACATGTGATTAGTATGGGAAAAATTGATGACCAACAAGCCTTTTATGCAGTGCGCAAAATCAAAGTTGCAGTTAATAAAAAAATGGAAAATAAGCCTTAAGCCTAACAGCAAACATATGACAACTAAGAAAGCCAATACTTAACAGCAAAAAGAACAAGATCATTAAAGTTAACAAGTGGCTAATTCCCCTCCAGGGCTGGAACATTAATTCAGAGGTTTAAACAGCAAATAATATAGAAAATTAAAAACAAAGTTACTGAAACTATTTATGATTTTTTTGTTAATAAAAATTATTAAATAGCTGAAACTTTTAAATGTGATATGATTATCAATTCTTTGATTGTTTTTAGCTAAGCTCAAACGAATAGGAGCTCATGTAGACTACATAGAAGTATGATTAAAATAGTTCATACACACCTATATTCATACTATAAAATTGATATCTTGTATGAAACAGAGTTATTAAGTCTCTTAACTCTAACTTTGTTTTGAAGACAAATATGCAAAAAGAGAAAACAATACAAGTATAATAATTTTATCGACATAAAGTGGTTTAATTTGAATAAAACACGAAGTATGTAGCAAAAAAAAAATTATAATAATAAAATGTAATATGTATCACTCTTGATATTTTATCATATAACCAAATTATGTTCCATATTGACAACAGCAGCTATTATAATGTGAGGCAATGTCACTAAATAATATCTTAGGTACACCTTCTAGTGCAGGAACCTAAAATAAATATTAAAAAAATAAATGTTTGCTCTAAACAATGATTTTGTGGCTGTAAATTTAGTTACTCTTCAATTTTCTCTTCACATCACGAACAATTTCATATAATCCAAAAATGTAAAATTCTATAAACCCTTTGGTTATTAACAAAATTAAAAAAAAAAAACTTGTATGAGGAATGCATACGTGTTTGTTCAGTTACAAATGGACGGGAAAGTGCAGCTTGAATCTGTTCAGTTACAAATGCCAAGTTTACGTTTACTAGCAGAGTAACAGTATCCGTTAATCACATCCAATAATAGACAGAAACACATGAAAACACACAGGAAAGGAGGACATATTAATTCATAGGATCCAAAGATCAACGTACACAAACTTCTGTTGTACCTGTAGAAAGCACAATGGTGTCTTTAGCACGACCATCAACAACAATTACTCCATTGGAATTACGACTCCGCCCAGTTGAATGATGTGGAACAATCCAACCAATATCCCCAGTATTCAGCCAGCCATCCCTATCTAAGACCTGATTTGTAGCTGAAGGATTCTGATACAAGAATAAGACACGTGACGGACACAATATGATCCAGCTTATGTAAACAAACTCAAATTCCGTGCAAGTGATTGTGAACTTTTAGCATCATTTCTTGATTGCTATGACCATTACACAAGTTACTGGTACATCATGGGAAATATATTTCATGATAAAATAGAATTATTCATCTGAAAATAATTCCTTGGCTTGATATTTAAGTTTGACAGACAGTCAAATATTTATAAATGAATAAATCTAAAATAATAAAACTCCAGTATAAAAAGAGGTAGAAAAAAAAAGCCTGAAATGTAATAAAGATATGCATATTGTTATATCTGTACATGCCCAATAAATTGTTATATTTTCAAAACATGCTCTCTCTCTCTCTCCCTCTCCCTCTCCTTCTTTCTGTCTCACAGATGTATAAACACGCCTGTCAACCCAAGACACATGTTTGAATTTTGATAGAGTAGATTACCTTGTAGTATCCCTTCATCAATTGTGGACCTCTAACTTTCAAAATTCCCTTTGAACCAGGTGGGAGAACTTCATCAGTCTCAGAATCTACGATTTTGAATTCCGTATGCTTAATTGGATGACCAACAGACCCAATAATCTTCAAAAGATTGCATTGATAACATTTTCAGATATAATCACAACTCTTAGCCAACACAAAATACAAACTAATTAGATGAATGAAAATTATGTAATTATTATGACTATCTGGCTCTAGATAGACTGTTGACAAAAAGCAAAATGTTCAGTGTGTCTGTTATTAACAGTAAGTATAATGACGGTATCTTAAGAAAAATAACTATAAACATTAAAAGTAATTATAAACAAGAACTGCAGATTAAGCAGGCATGTCCACACCTCATTTAGTAGAACTCTCATTTTACCCTTTTTGTTTTAACAAACCCAAAAAATTGTTCTCAATTTACTATTTTACTTTTCTAAAAGGGTAGAGAGATTGAGAGAAACAGTTATGCACTACGGTAGAGAGAGAGAGAAAGCAGTAGGAGTTCACATAAGATATAAAATGACATGCTTAATCATTCATTATAGGTAGAGTAACAAGTTTTGGTAATAGAAGGGAGAAACGACATGTTGAAATGATAAACTCGTCTTGCACAACATTAATGCAGTTGATAAATTTACTGCTTACATTACAACTAAGTCGTCGAGCAGCAACAACTGGTGAAGTTTCTGTTAAACCATATCCATTCTGCACAGTCACGCCAATAGCCTGCATATTATTTAAAAAACGTGAGAATAATTTCAAAAAGAAAAACCCTGCCTAAAAGTTACATGTCTGAAGTATCATACCTCAAAAAATCTATCCACGTGAGAAGATAGGCTACCACCACCGCTTATTCCAGCCTGCAAAATGCCAGAGGATTTTGCTTATCATGAGTAGAAAGTGATCCATTGTTACAGACCCACACCTCAAAAATAAGAAGAAAGTACAAAAAAGAAGTAAACACTGATATTTGTATTATTTGCCAGTGGAAGGAAAGTACAGAAGGATAACAAATCCCACTGCCCAGAGCTAGGCTCCTCTAGAACAACCCAAGCAGTTGCTCTCCTCCACAACAAAAAAGACCCCCCTTAACTAATAGCAAAACAGAATAGTAATAGAATCCCCATTCCCCCTCAACAATTGATTTCTCCCACAAAAATATTCATAAGAAATTACTCATTAAGAGCTCTTTAAACTTCTTTAACCAAGTAAGTGGTCATTTAATCCTAAACTGCATTTATTTTCCCCAAACTTTTTGCAAGAGCAATCAGTCAGTATGGCACTCCACAAAAAGAGACATAGTAAAACAAACACAAACTATTTCATTATAAAGCATATTTAAGAATGGAAGACCTTTGAAATTCCAATAGCTGAATGAATTTTACTGTAGACCAATTTCTTCGCCAACAAATGAACTGGAAGCAATATTGTGGCAATAATTCTAGCCCATAACCAATCCAACGTTGATAGGAGATAAGAAGGTGTCTTCTGATCCTTCGTTAGACATTTACCCTACAAATGTTCAAAATTTATAATTTAAATAAAGCAATATGTTAGAGCAGTGTTAGAACTACTTCCGCTCATAAATTTAATTTAATTTGACATTTATATTGATGCAATAAGTGCCAAAAGTAATACCGATACGAGGTATGACATTGATCAGAAATAAATTTGAGAGTAACTCCCTAAATTTGTCCTTGAGAAATATGACAAAACATATCATCCATAAGAACGTAAAAATCCCATTATAGTCCCTAGGTAACCACAAAGTGTAGGTCATATAGATCCTTGTTTTAGGGACTGATGAGGGAATTCATATTATTGGGGATTTAGGTGACCAGCCTAAATTTTTCAAGGATGAATTGAAGGGTTCACTCCAAAGTATGAATAAGTGAGAGTAAGATAGAATTAGGCAATTGAAGGGTTGGGCCTATTCCTGTGGGATATAACGTTAGGAGAAAAATCCAATTTGTCGGTACATAATGTAGCCCAAATTACATCATATCAACAAAATGCCACTTAATCTATGTTCTTTCTCATTATTTGGATAAGCTCACTTACAACTCCTATTTTTTGTCTTCTTTTGAGAAAAAAAAACTGTGAAATAAGTCTTTACTAAAGCATACAAAACAGATTGCAAGGTAGAGAAAGATGATTTTGGGAGACCTACAAAAAGAGCAGATGACCATACCTCATAAATACGTCTGCATTCCATGTACCTCAAGCTAGCCCTTAAAAATGTTAGTGCAACAAGTTTTCTAACAAGGGAGCTTGTAGATATCTGCTTCTGTATCCCACTACAAGAATCAAGAATAAATACAATTTTCACAATTGACATTAAGTACTCTTACAAAGTGAGTTGAGCACAACTCAACCCTACAAAATAGCCTTTGTAAGATGGTACCATAGAGGTATGTTAAAGATATGATTTGATTACATCGAATATGGAAATATTTATCACTATTAATTATCTTTATTAATATATCTCTTCTTCATTATAAATAAGAATACTCATGTGTGCACACAAATAATTACATGTAATCCTTTCAATAAATATAATGGACTAAGTTCATTCAATTCCAGAAAAAGGAATTACCTGTATAAAGTTTCATAAACTAAAGGGACAGAAATCAAGTAATGTGGCTGATAACGTCTCAAATCATCCTTTAAAGAATAAAAAGTAGGATATTAATACATAAGACAATGCATTGTCTTTTTATAACAAACCATACATGAAACATATTAAAGTAATAATACCTTCAACTTTCTCACAGTTGTGTATACTTGTTCAACACCGCACGAGAAGATGAAATATTCAGAAGCTCTTTCATATGCATGCCAGGAAGGCAACATGCTAAGAAATCTATCCCCAACTTCAGCCGGTACAATATCCCCTAAATTTTTTATCTAGAAATTCATTACAAAATGATAAACAACCTTGATGATCAGTTAAAAATCAAGAATTATCTTTAATTGAAACCAATTGAAAAACCTGGAAAACTTCATAAACAAAAGAAAACAAAAGTACATAAAGATTAACAAAAGGTGACTGAGCAGGCCCACATTTCCAATGTGCTCTCTCTCTCTCTCTCTCTCTCTCTCTCTCTCTCTATATATATATATATATATATATATATATATATATATATATATATATATTCAAACGTACAAATGTTGTACTAAATATTAAGAGGGTGTTTTATCCTATCCTAGTTATACTCTTCACTTTTCTTCAAATAAAATTTTATTATAAAATTGGAAATACATATATTAGGTAAGGAAGATATGATATGAGAGAGATGGAGACGACAATATGCAGCTACTCTACAATGAATGTGAATTATCCCCAGCCTAGGCATCAACCTAAACATGAATTAAGTAATGAAGTAACGAGAGAGATGGAGACAATATGCATGACTGTTGGTTGAAGCAATATTGCCGTTCATTACCCCAGCCTACACATCAACTCAACCAATATGCAGAGGAATATCACAAAAATATTTTGCCAACCAATCAAGCTCCAATCAGTCCAACTAGAAATGGAATAATCCAATATTCATAACAATTGATTCAGATACATTTTATTAATTCATAACCTCAACATAGTTTTCTATCCTCTGAACAAAAATCAACACATCCTGTATAAAAATCCATTGCCACCATAAACTCTAAAAGGTTAGTCATCAAACCTGATGCAAAAGATTCTGATGCGTTAGCATAACACCTTTTGGATTTCCAGTAGTTCCACTCGTGTATACAAGAGTAGCAATATCATCAGATTTGATTGCTTCATACAAGTAGTGCTTCCCTGAAATAACAAACAAAGTTTTAGAGAATTGGATTACTGCTCCTTTAGATGATAAATACAAAGATCAATATGTCACTTCTACTGCAAAATAAGCAAGCACATAATTCTTAATATAAAATAACAAAAGTATTAAACGTAACTCTATTGGGAAGGAGTTACATTTTTGGCTTCTCTGTGGTCATTACTATCTCAGATGTTCATAGAGATTTGGTAACCTTGCTGCATTCTTTATTTCCCTGCCCAACCCACCCCCAATTTTTCTTTTTGATTTTCAATTTTTATTATATTTAATCTTATCTGTTATGGAGGAATTCTTAGATCCACTAGCAGTACTTCCCTATCTTTTTGCTTAAGTATCTCCCCCATGTCTCTGTGTGTGTGAGTGAGTGTATATTCAGGTACTTTCCCTAAGGACAAAAGATAGCACAGTTTAATGATAAATATATTTAATCCACATTTGCAGTTCAAGTTCCAGGTGACATACTATTATCAAGGGAATCAAACAATACTCTGCGACTCTCTTGTCCCAAATGTATGACTTCCATGAAAGTATAGACAGGCACCTCCTTTTCTCCTTCACTGACTAGGCCTGATTTTTCTCCCCAAAGCAGAATAATAAATTTCATTGAATTCTTCGAACAAAATAGTTTTGCTATTCGATTAAACATTTCAGGATTGTCGACAGCTAGTGCAACACTGAAAAATAATAGCAGCAGTTAGCAACATTCTATTGAATAATCAATAGAGTCTGGCATTTAAAAATGTGATAATGCACCAGCACAGACAATGAACGTGTAAGTATAAACATTATTGCTTGTATTCAACAAACTTAACTTCTACTACAATGGTGAAATACTATTCCTACTCCTATTGTTGTTGCTACTGCTATTGTTTAAATGCAATTCAACTAATATGGATTAAATCTTTTAACGCTCAGGTGAATGGTCTTTCTTTCCTACATTCTACTACTCTAGTAAAGGCCAAACTCAAATCCAAGCATTTCCAGACTAGATATGTTATTATTCAAAACCAATTCACATTATCTCTTGATATTATTTTTTCACATCAATTCTTAGAACTTGTCAAGATGAAGTTGACCCGTCCCATATTTTCTGTTTTCAGTGCATATAAATGTCTAACTACAAAATCAAATGAACAATATATTTCTCACAGAAACTGGAAGGCATGGTGAAGACCCCCGGTGCATTTATTTTCATGTACATGTCAAATGATTGAGTATGCATTAATTTTAATAACAGAAATACTTAGGTGACAAGTCTCAAAATTGGACCGCATTACACATATAAATGAAAGTTAATCATACTGAAAAATCATATTTCAAATTAAGGTAGATGTAGAATGAGTTATGAAGTAGCCAAATATACAATAATTGATATAATCTGTGTGACCAAAAGTATTAATTAAACCTTTCAGAGTGGTTGTATATTTGCAGCAGTTCTTCAGTTGATGACCTCGAACCCCTTACCACATTGATTGCCCCACATGCCATCATACCTAAACTAAAATCATAATATGGATGTGATTAAAAAGAAATAACTACTTTGGTAGGTGTATATAGGTACTACCCAACTCACAAGCTTGTGAATGCTATAAATCTGCTATTGCGCTTAGCACCAGTCCAGATGTATAAAAACTAATTTTCGTTCAGTAAACACAAGACAGGTAGAATGTTCAGCTTTGTACTAAGATGATGAAGAGAAATGTAATTACCAAAATATTTTACTTGGCATTTTCTTCAAAGAATAAAATACGAACATAAAAATTTAGGTTATAGAAGCTCTATAAGTAGGCTAACTGCATTGGAAGCAACATAGAAGCCTCCTATTTACCAATTTTTGTAGACTTAAACGGTAATCCTGATTACACAAAGCCATAATAAAAGTAATTATTCTAAAACATAATATTTAAACAAGGGTGATACCTTTTACAAAACAAAATTGCAAATATAGTTTTTGTTTACAATATATTGGCACCATCTCATATTTTGCTTATGTTATTATTGTGCTAACAAAAATCTAAAAAAGTAATTTAGTTTTGTTTGGCTTGAAAAGCTTGTGGACATATGCACATATAAGTTGTGCAGCTAGCAGTTCCGAAACACAATACAATGAGAACAGATAAAGAAAATAAACTCTGCTCTACACACCTTGATCTGCTACAAGCCAGCGACAAGAATTATCAGCAAAAAGTGCAAGCTTTTCATAGGGTCTTACTCCAATAACTCTCAACCCTTCAGCAAAGTCCAATATTGCATCCTCCAACTGAAATTTTGATTAGACAGATATAGAGAATCAGAATAGCATGCCACTAAATGACATGACTTCGGATATATTTCTCATGTAATGTAATTCAACAATGGAACAAAAAACATTAATTTTATACGTCAAGCTTATAAAAGTTTATGATTACTTGGAATTGTTTGCATTCTGTCAATAAATCTTTATATTAAATATAATTCTACTTTGAATCACAATGTAATATTGTGCAGCATATGGCCTCAACACGATAACATATAATTCAACAATCATTCAAAATAACCACACTCACATTCTGTACCGTGTCTTTAAGTTTTGTAAAAAACTAGTTCTCCATATAAGCTACTTAGAGTTTTCCTTTGCTTTCATCTACCTTACATATGTGATATCCCCAATCCAATCTATTCTTCTAACTAGTGCTTTTATCGGTCTTCTCACATGTCTAGACCGTCTAGACCGAAAAGAAGATATAACGAGAAAAAAAAAATAGACCTGTTTATATGTCATAGTTGAAGGAGGATCATGATACGGATCTACTAATGCTATTTTGTCACCATACTTCTCGGCAGAAGATCTCCAAATATCAGGAACAGTTTTCCATTCTTCTGAGGCCACAACACCATTACCAGATAGCAATGAACTTTCAAGAAAGGGGGCGCACCTTCTTGTCAGCGGTTTCTCTGTCTACATGCAAAAGTTGGTGGTTAGAACTCGAAAGAATTAAAATAAAAAGGTAATGAACAACAAAAAACATTGATATCCAACATCCTGTAGACACACAGAAATACGAACAGTGCGGGCAAGGTTAACATGGCTATACAAAGGACAAGAGTGATATTAGCTAATCCTAATTCATAACATAACATGGTTAAACAATAAGCAAGCGAAACCGATTCTTCAAAAGGAAAAGTCAAATACAATTTTCACACCACAATTTAAAAACTCCAGACATAACAAAACTTATATGCGAAATTTCATTGACTTTGAACCTCAGGTATTTTCCCCTAAAAATTTGCCCTGACAAAAAATTAAAACAAAAACAAATACAGAAATAAAAAAACGAGCAAGAGCGAAGTCGGAATGAATTATGCGAGGACGTTAAGCGAATTTGTCGAATTTGTAGAATGTTGGAGTAGCGAAGAAGCAAAAATGACCTTAGATTCAAATTGGCATAAGATAGGTAGATGAAGATTGATCCTGGTGAAGTTGGTGCGAGCATAGACGGAAGGAAAGACATAAGCAGAATAAGAGAAGGTGGAAGCATAGGTGGAGCTTATAGGAATCGGTGGCGACATTGGATTTGGCAGAAGAAGAGAGATGAAGACGAAGCACGTTACTCGTAGATATGTGCATCCATGTATATGAAGTATGATATTATTATAATAAACGAGAGTGAGAGAGACAGTGGTAGCTTGTTGCTGGTCAACTCAATCGCGACTTTGACCGTTGACTGTGTTGGTGCCAACAACAATAAAACACAAAATATCATCATTAATTATGAACTTGGGATATATGGGTTTTATGAACATACGTCCTAAACAAATTTTACATATCTTATTAATTGAATTTTTATTTAAAAAATGTGACAATAAAATCCTCCGGGACGGCAACAGGGCGTGGCAGGCATGGGTTTTGCTATCTCATATCCATCTCCGTAAAAAAAATTTATTCACATCCCTATACCTAAACTCAATGGTTATTAAATTTTTGACCAATTTCCATTCTCACCGGGTAAAAGGTATAATCTCGTACACATACTCATACTCATTTTCTTACTACTTCAATATTAATTTTAATTATTTGTTATAAAATAATAAAAAAATTATGATAAAGAAAACATAATATTATCAAATATTCAATATTAGAATGATGATTGTTTATTCGATATCAAATACTCTAAAATAAATTATAATTGTTTACATTTTATATTATAATACCAAATAAAATTTCATGAAAACTAAAACAATTATTAAATTTGCAAACATTAATGAAACATAATTGATAAAATTTAAAAATATTTTTTAAAAAATATAAAAGAAAAACAAATATTCAAATTAAAATATATTTTAAATGTTTGTTTACTTCAATCTTTTAAATTATAATAAATCTTTTTTTATACACTGATAAAAGTTATAATACATCATTTGATCAAAATGATACAAAGAACATAATTGATATTTTAAATGTTTGTTTACTTCAATCTTTTAAATTCTAATAAATCTTTTTTTATACACTAATAAAAGTTATAATATATCATTTGATCAAAATAATACAAAAGAACAAATAATAATCATAATAAAAGTTTAAAATAAATTATAATTGTTTATATTTTAGATTATAATAATATTATTTTCTATTTCTGTTATATTAACAAGTAAATTTAAATTGACTTATTGTCTTTAATTTATTAAATCCCACACTTGTATTATTTTAAAATTTAATCATTAAAACAATACTATATTATAATTATCTAAATATCTCTTGTATTAAATATTTAATAATTTTATTAACATGACACTGTACACCTGTCAATTGTTTAACACATCTATTAATGATAAAATATGATATATTAAAAGTAATATTCTTTTAATTTATAATTGTTTTACAAATTTTAATAAAAAAATATAATATATATATATATATATATATATATATATATATATATTATTTATTTTATTATCAAGTATTTATATAAAATCTCAAACTATATGTATTATACTAGATGAATAAGTATGTATGCATGTGTTTGTAAATATTTGTTTTTTAAATATTGAGTTCTAAATGGTAAGTTAATAAAATATAATTTTAATTATACCTTCTCACAGATAATATAAATCTTAGTTTTATGAAATTAGGGTCGTAAATTAAACAATATATTTCAAATAATCTGTATTAAGTATTCAGATGAAACATTAACATTTTATTTATAATATATTATTTTTTATAAGATGTTTTATTTAATATTTGAGGTTCATCTAAATGTCATCTAATTAAATATAATTATAGTACATAATATTTTTTTAAATTGAAATCAAGTTATTCACTCACAAAATTCATTGTATATGCATCATATCATTTGAGTCCGGGAAGATAATTTATTTAGCTTTTTTTCTCCTTGAGACTAAATGGGTGATTTTACATTATTTTTAGATTTTGGGAAAAATATATCAAGGTCTCGTAAAATAGTATTTATTAGTAAACATTTGTTTGGCTTATGAATTATAGTAGCAATATCTTTACTTTTGTAATGTTTGTGTAAGTGTATACAAGTCACACAACCAAAAATCTCGTGTTAATTAAGTAATTATAAGATTTATTATTGAATTTGTAAGTGATGAAAGATACTTGTAATATTCAAGAGACATATACTATGTTTTATTTGAAAGTGTATATTGTGCATGTGACTGTTAAGGATTTAAGTGTGAGTCTAAATCTTACGTTAAGTAAAAGTGAGAAAGTTGAACATTATATAAGGATCAATGTCCATAAATCTATCGTCTTAAGAATTTTTAACCCAAAACCTTAAGATAATGAATTTTTGGTGTGTTTTGTATATAGTTGATGATTATGAGAATACTCACATGTGTGAGTGTAGGTATTATAGTTCTTGATGTATATGTTATTTCTAATTTTTAATTCATACCAAGACCCTTTCATGGATATTGTTTTTTTATCGGTGTGTTGCAAACTTTTTATAAATATGTGATAAGTGGTACATAAAATGGTGATCACAATGGTCATGTTACTAAATATGAAACTCATTACAAGAATAATATCATATATATTACTAATAAATAAGTTAGTGAGAAGCGGAGATTCGTTTGTGCATCACGATTACACTAACATATAATAATTTAAGTGTTATATTTTATAGAATATATTTAATAAAAGATTGTTTTAATATAAAATCTGATAAATTAGTCTAAATTATTAAGATACGATTAAAAGTTATTATATTATCAAATAAAAAGTGAATCAAATATAATTTATTGATTTTGCTTAGTGTAATGAATTTGACCGAGACATTTTATATTATTTTTTTATATGACTATATGTATATTATAAATATTACATAGATAAAGTATTTTTGAGATGTATATATACAATTATTTGTATATAAATAGTTTTAGATATTTCAAAGTTGCAATAGGTTGTAAAAAATTAATATAATTATAATTAATAGAATGTTAGAAAATATAAAATACGATTATATTTGCGGACAAAAATTATTCAAGAAAAATTACTCTTTATATTGAAGCATTTTCATCAACTGTAATTCTTCTAAACTAAAATATAAATTACAATTCTCGTGTTCTATTTATTATAAGTATTTCTACACAAACACAATAAAAGTTGATAACATAGAAGAAATATTCGTTTAAGTCCATATTCATATTAAGTCCGTATTTGGTATAAATCTGTATTTTGAAAGTAAAAATTATCAGATTAATAATTTTATGAAAAATCAAGTAAAGTTATTTGATAACTATTTTCAATTCACTCATGTGCGATTGCCAGTTGATTATTGTGTAAGATGTGAAAAAAGGTGAAAAATACACCATTAACTTGATTTAACTGATCCAATAATAAATAGATGATAAATAAGGAGAAATATTCAACTCACTCATAAATAAAATAAAATAACAAGTTCATCCTGTAACATATCTCTTATATCTCTTATCTCTCATATTGTCACCATCTTTATAAATTTTCAACACATATAATATTTAATACTGTAATTATATGACCTCTAATATTTCATATTGTAATATTATTCAATCAAACTTCATAAGTCCGCATCCCAATAAAATCCGCATCAAACTTCTAAAATCAAAATGCGAACCTAAACAAATGTTCACTGTATATTAAAAAACTAACTCACTTTTAATATTAAAAGTAAATGCATACTTTAATTTTAGTTAATTAAACTAAACGCATTTTTAAAATATTGATAATTTAAATCATGAATATTTAACTTCAAATATATAAAATTATGATGTAAATAATTTTAACAAATGATATACTTGTAAACAAAATTTATCTATAGCAATGTTTATAATCACATCACTCTACGCTTTTTGTCTTCTTCAGAATGAAGACAACCTAGTGTTAGGTGGTGATCAAAATTATTTTTCAACTAAATAAAATTAATTTTAAATAACATCAATAATGATAAATGAATCTTCAACACTATATTTATTTTAATTTCTGATATTTTGAAGGCTTTATTTCATTTATAATTTTAATTATCTATTTAATATCTTATATATGTGCATATTTCATTTATACACAAAAGAAATCAATTATTAATTATTCATATATAAAAAAGGTTGTCATACACAGTACAGATCTCAGATAATCAGTTAAACTGTATTTTTTTCTGCCAAAATACAGTTCATTTTTTTTTTTAAAATTTATCAGAATAGATAATTATTTTAATTAAAATAATTATGAATAATAAATTTATTTTAATTTCAATTAACTATAATAATAATGATCATTATATATTCATTAATTTAGGTGATTGAGATTATTTTAAGTTAAAGTAACTAGACTATTTAAAGTAGAAAGTTAAAATATTTAATGCAATTATGATGCTTTTTGTGGAATTTAACAATTTTCCTTGAGTTTTTGTTGGTTTTTATATCTTGGGTTTTTTATTTGTCTTTAAACGAGTAATGTCTTTGATTTATGTGAAGAGAAGGAGAAAATATAACATGTACTTTGTGATAAAATTAGGAAAATAAATTATTATGAAGCTTTGCTAAAAATTTAGATAAGTCAACGGTGTTAGTTTCACAATTAGCCAAAAATAAATTTGTTCAAATATAATTGTTTATTCTGTATGTTTTATAAAATTAAACATTGAGTGGGTTCCATACTTATTTTTTATTCCTATTTATTCACATCTATGTGTTTGACATATCACACAATTTCAGTATTGGTATTCAATTAATATTAATAAAATATATGTTAATTATATATTTTAATAATATATATTTTATATTAAGTTCATTTTTAAAAATTCTGTGTTAGGTGTGATATTTTTTGCATGTCTAGTACCGACATTATTTACTTTTAGTCTCTTGATAATTTTTTTCGATAATTATTAATTTTTTTAAAATTTATCAAATTTAGTCTTTATTCTTTTAGTTTTATTCTCTATTTGAAATGTTAAATACTTTCTTTTTCTGATAAAAATATTTAGAAATTGAATTGATTAGTTTTTTTCCATATGGTATTTTTAATTTTTAAAAATAAAAATTCTCAAAAATTCTATTTCTTCCAACCCTAATTTGCACTTTGTTTTAACTTTTATGGATAGAATATATTTGGTAAAACTGACTGTTACTTACAGGTAATTGAAACATACAAGTTATTCCTTCGCCTTTTTTCTATAAAAAACAATATTGAAGTTGGTTTGATATTTTTGTTTATAAGAAGTAATTTATAATGTCTTTTGCATCAATTCATTTTTAAGTTTAAAGAATAATAAATAAAATACATTAATATTTTAGCCATTTTTTGAAAATCAACTCTATCCACCACAAATGATATTTTGCAAAGTTTGAAATTTTGGTATTGGTAATTCTCACAGTTTTCTTTATCACGCTTAAAGAAAAATAAATTAAATGGGTAAATATTTCTAAAGACGTATATAACATTACTTTCATACATAATCACTATATTTGTGTATAAAACATATATTACTAATATTTTTAGTATTTATTTAATTATTTGACTTTTTACCTTTAAAAACTAAAAACAATAACTAATTTTGAACTTTGGAATCAATACATATATACATGCAACTACGACAAAGACATGTTTGGATGAGTATTAGAAGATAAAATTAAAAATTGATAAAAAAGAGTTATAATTATTAAGTTAAAAGGATTATATATAAAAGTTAAAATAATTCCATTCTCCATTTCTTATAAAATTGTTATCTTCCTAAAAACCTAAATCCTCTCATTTCAATTTTTTTTATACAAATATTACTGGACAAAAATTATTGGATATAATATTTATAAATAAATAAAAATTTTAACTCATAATTAAGGTCGTAACTCTTTTACTTATAAGTGTAAGTTCAAGTATCATATTTAATTGCGACTTTGGTACAGTCTATTTCCAGTATGATATTTTACAACAGTTATGTTAGCTAAATATGTTCGAGTGCTGTTAAAACTTATTTTAGTCCTGGTTATCAAGTGAGCGTTTTATTAATTTTTGTAACTAATTTCCTCTTTTATTTTATTCAAACTAATTATTTTTTTTTTCAACAAACGCAAGCTACTTTCTGTTGAAAAGTATGTTGTTCTATTTATAATATAATTAAAATTTATTACGGCAATGTTTTTCGTAGTTGTTTTGTCCAAGCATGTTTTTTTATTTAAAATGATTACTGTAATTTATTATAACGCAATATAAAATATAAGTACGTATACTTCTCTTAAATATTTTAAATGTATATATAATTATTGTTTTAATAGAAGGTTTACCATTTAAACTATTTTATACTTATTAATATAAATTTGGTATAAAAACAACATGCAAAAACTTAACAATTCTCCTCCAAAAATCAATAGTTTAAAAACATGTTTCAATACTTTTACTACGTGTTTGCATTCATCACGAATGATTCATGAATCATGTACTCTCTCATGTATCACCAAGACACTTCATTTAATTTATCTATTTACTATCTTATTATTAATTATTAGATTAAATACATTTTTACTTTTTGGTGAAATTAAAATTCATTATTATTCTAAATTTTAATATATTTTGTTTTAAAACTTTAAAAATAAATAAATATAATTTTTTTAATTCAATAATTGCTCGGGTTCAGAGTTGACAATCTACCTACTTAGAAATTGTGCGAAATAACCTCAAAAGGACAAAAAAGACGATTAGGTTATTCCAAACGTGAAACATACATATTCGATAAAAGGAAAATGATAGGTTTAAACTATTTCTTTACAAACTTTTCGACAAATTATCAATTTGGGTAAAAATAAAATACTATTTTATTAGTTTATTTTAGTTAAAAAATAAAAAAGTTAATCTATTTTAAGAAGTTTGTCGACTTTGCCAAATTTTTCTTGATAAAAATATACATATATTTGATACACTATGATACAGATATTGATGATGCACATCCTTCTTTGGCTTCATTATCTTTTCCAAACTTAATATTGTCAGTTCAAAATTCCGAAAAAGAGTATTTGAAGAATTTGCAAGCAAATAAACATGGACCAATAAGAAATAACCATACCTCTTAAAGTATCTGTACGATGTCACCCTTACATCAATGAATCACAAAAAAATGTGTTGAAATAAAAAGTCATAGCAGTATTTCTGGGATAGGTGGTATGAGTGGCTAATGTCGCTGGGGTTATCATTTTCAGTACGGCACATGAATTTAGGGTCGAACACAACAATTCCCACAATCACCAATTCAATGGAACCATTCACTGAAATAATTGAGAACTGGGTAGGGACTCATTACCCTATGCTGTTGTCCCTAAACACACTCCAAGGGCTCACACACTGCCACACAATTAATGAAGTAATCAAAAAAATTGTAAAGTTTTCAACCCAGTGGTGCGGGTTGTAGAAAACAAATGCAAAATACAGAGATAAAGTAATCGATTTTACATGTGATGTGATATACAATATCGGCGAGATAAAAGTAAAAAAATGGGGTTAAAACAACATGGGAGAAAGTGAATGTTGTTGATAAATAGACTTCATAGTCGACAAACTTGGTCACACTGTCCTTTCTCTTGTGCACGCTCATGGCATTGCCAATGGTGTCACTTGCTTCTGTCATCTTTCATTCCTTCAACTTCAACTGTACTTCCCTTTCATTCCCACACACTTCACATTTTGTTCGCCGCTTTCCATGTCACTGCTCACATTCCCTTCGGTATGTTCACCAACAAATACTCTCATTTCGTTTTTTTTCTGAAAATAGTGTTGCCTGTAATGCACTTTCCTACATTTTCATTCTGTTATAGTAGTGTTGCAAGCATACACAACGTTGAAATCATCATATGTTTGTTCAAAGGTTATTTAGGTGAATGTAAAACACAAGTGATGTGCATTTTCCTTTGTCATTCGATTAGCTGTTGTCCATTGACAGATTTTCTTTTTCTTGGTGTTAATAAGTTTACCATGTGGGAGAGAGTCACCAAGCGCCAGGATATGTGCTTCAGTTACAGGTTCATTCTTTATCTAATTATTTATATGCACATAGGACTGCTTTCTTGTAATTGTGCAGAAAGAAGATATAGAAATGATAATAGTGAAGCGAGTGTGTTTTTCTGGCAGATGTTTCCGTGGATGTAGCGGTAGAGGAAAAACGGCTCCCGAAAGGAGAAACTTGGTCTGTTCACAAGTTTGGTGGAACCTGTGTGGGAAACTCATCGAGAATAAAGAATGTTGCGGACATAATTATTAATGATGATTCTGAGAGGAAATTCGTTGTGGTCTCTGCTATGTCAAAAGTGACAGATATGATGTATGGTCTTATCGACAAGGCTCAATCCCGTGACGAGTCTTATGTTTCTGCCCTCGATGTTGTTTTAGAGAAGCACAGCACAACTGCACATGACCTAATTGCTGGAGAAGATCTTGCTGCTTTTTTATCGCAGTTGCGTCAAGACATCACTGACCTAAAAGCAATGCTTCAGGCCATATACATTGGTAACCCCTATTCTCTATCTGTTTCTTCCCTTTTACTTCCCTTTGAACTAAAAAGTCATGTAACAATATACTTCATATCTTGCAGCTGGTCATGCCACAGAATCATTTACTGAATTTGTTGTGGGACACGGAGAGTTATGGTCTGCACAGCTATTGTCTTTAGTAATTAAGAAAGTACGCTGTTCTATTGAGACATGTATGCATTTTCTTTTAATCTGAATGTGCTGATGATGGAAGATGCTTCCCTCTTATTCTGTAGCAAGGGATTGACTGCAAATGGATGGATGCGAGGGAAGTTCTTATTGTAAAACCTACTCGTTCTGATCATGTTGATCCGGATTACATGGAATCTGAACGAAGACTTGAGAAGTGGTACTCTCTAAATCCTTCTGATGTGATCGTTGCCACGGGATTTATTGCAAGCACACCTCAGAATATTCCTACTACTCTCAAGAGAGATGGAAGTGACTTTTCGGCTGCTATTATGGGTGCCCTCTTTAAGGCTCGCCAGGTCACAATTTGGACAGACGTAGACGGCGTGTATAGTGCAGATCCCAGAAAAGGTTCGTTCTGCTCCTTCACTATTCACACGGTGATCATAATTTTGTTTTGTTGTGTCTTACATTTGACAGCCTCAGTGTGAGGTTAATTTAGTGTAGACATGTTCTGCAGTTGGCGAAGCTGTGATTTTGAAGACATTGTCTTATCAAGAAGCATGGGAAATGGTAAATTGTACTCTCGAAAGTGTTAAAGCTAATGTGTTTATAAAATTCAGGAGACTAACTTTGAAACACCATGTTGAGCAGTCTTATTTTGGTGCCAATGTCTTACATCCACGCACAATAACCCCAGTTATTCGATATGGCATACCCATCATCATAAGGAATATTTTCAACCTTTCTTCTACTGGAACAATGATCTGCCATCCTTCTATTATTGGTGATGAAGATAGGCTGATATTAAAAAATTATGTCAAAGGCTTTGCAACCATAGACAACGTGGCACTCGTAAACGTCGAGGGGTGAGTCATGAATTGCAGCCATTTTATGGTAGACGCTTCTAAGTTGTATACTATAATGTTTTTCTCGTTGTTTCCTTTTGCAGAACCGGAATGGCTGGTGTTCTAGGAACTGCTAGCGCTATTTTTTCTGCAGTAAAAGAGGTTGGAGCGAATGTTATTATGATTTCACAGGTGCACTCACCATCTTTTTGCTGTTTTTCCCCTTAGTTTTTCATAGCTACATATATACATATGAATTTTCTATGGTAATTAACTTTGTAGGCTAGTAGTGAGCATTCTGTGTGCTTTGCGGTTCCTGAGAAAGAAGTAAAAGCTGTTGCTGAGGTTTTGCAGTCTTTATTTCATGGAGCTTTGAATGTTGGTCGTCTTTCTCAGGTGCCAAATTTAATTCTGATGCAAAGACGAATAATTTCAATTTGATTGCAATCACGATTCCTGTGTTCAGTAGTGACTTCATATCTCGATTCAAGTTCATTAAATTAAACTTTGTCTAAACAATGTACTCGCCTCTCAGGTTGCCATACTTCCAAATTGTAGTATTTTGGCAGCTGTAGGCCAGAAAATGGCAAGTACTCCTGGAGTTAGTGCCACCCTTTTCGAAGCATTGGCAAAGGTAAGGAAATTATGGTTCATGTTAGTATTGCCAAAGTTATTGTTGTGCTGTTATAATTTATTTGCAGATTATTTCAGTAAGTATTTCTTTGCTTAATAATAACTTTGATAGGTGTTCAAACTAATACCATTAATGCTACACTTCTTATGAAATAATTTTGTATAATCAAATTGATTAGTTAAAGTTACTTCTGCATTCTGTCATGAAAATAATATAGAAAAATTAATCCAACTATTCACTAGTCAAATCTCTCTTTCCTGAGAACTAATAAGTATAAAATTATGCAATCTATTGAGAAAATATAAACCAAGAATATATGAAAAAAGAGATAAGAAATTGAGATACATCCATGTTACATTGAATTAACGTCAAACATGTTCTTTGAAATTGAACACAGGCCAACATAAATGTACGTGCTATAGCACAAGGTTGTTCTGAGTATAACATCACCGTAGTTGTAAAGCGGGAGGATTCTGTAAAGGCTTTACGGGCTGTTCATTCCAGATTTTATCTGTCGAGAACCACCATAGCAATGGGCATTATTGGGCCTGGATTAATTGGAAGCACACTGCTTGACCAGCTAAGCGACCAGGTAAGGTTTTTGTAGATAATTTGTAAGAAATGCAGGTAAAAAATAGTAACTATAAATATTCTCATTTCAGAATCAATTTATTATTTGTTGAAAGTTTCTTGAGGTTTATCCCGAATTTAACATTTATTTGCGCAGGCTGCAGTTCTTAAAGAGGAACTTAACATTGATTTGCGTGTGATGGGGATCATGGGTTCTAAGTTGATGCTCCTTGATGATGATAAGTAAGTCAAATTATTCAGTTTTATTATTTGAACATCAAATAGTTAACATAATATTTGAGATCTTATAAACAATAATCGATCCCAAAGAGAAAAATTAAAACCTCTGTCCCAAAAGTATTAGGTCAGGATAATGATTTAACCCTGAAGCTTATGAGCCTTCGGTTCCAATACTAAAGAACAGCATAATAGAAGCATGAGCCATCGCATCCCTAATTCAAGATGAACTATAATTTATGATTTCAGTGGCATCAACTTAGACAAATGGAGAGAACTTCGAGAAGAAAAAGGGGAAGTGGCTAATTTGGAAAAGTTTGTTCAAAATGTGCATGGAAATCATTTTATACCAAACACTGTGTTAGTGGACTGCACAGCTGACTCCGCCATTGCTAGCAATTACGAAGATTGGCTGTGCAAAGGAATACATGTCATCACTCCCAATAAGAAGGCAAATTCAGGACCACTTGATGAGGTAAAATGAAATCATCCAGCTTATTGTCCTTTTCATAACATGTACCGTTTTTTTTGTATCGTAACATGTTCATTATTCCCTTGTTAAGACACTTAAACGCCATTTTTAATTCAATTGTTTTGTTATACAACTTATCTTATGTGTTGTCCCTGTAAATTCTGGGTACTTGTGGCTCTCTGCTACAAACTGGAAATCCCCTTGCCAATTTATTTAAGATATTTTGATAAATGTTTCTGTGAATACTAAGAAGGTAGGACAAATTAAGTTAAGCTAAAATCAACTCTTATTTCTTTCTTTCTTTCAATTTTTCCATAAAGGTTCTGCAAGATGCAGTGGGAACTGGGTTGGGGATCTTACCCTTTTAATTGAATAACAACATTGAAGTTTTTGTCGCTTCCGATTCATACAGAAAAATTGTATTTCTTAAAGTCCTCCCTTTCTATGATCTTCAATTACTATACTATTATTCTTTTACTCTTTGCTTCATAGTTAAGTTACTGCCTTTGTGGCTTCTCACCTTCTTTGCATCCATGGCCAGTATTTGAGGTTAAGAGCTCTTCAGAGGCAATCATACACACATTACTTCTATGAAGCTACTGTTGGGGCTGGTCTTCCAATTATCAGCACTTTACGGGGCCTTCTCGAGACAGGTGACAGAATATTGCAAATTGAAGGCATCTTCAGGTTCGTTGTGAAACTATTTTTCTATCTCCACTTCTCTTTTTATGGATTAGACAGCCTAACATATCAGACATTTGGATTTTCTGTTGTTGCACTCAGTATTATTGTCCACACTGTGGCACTCACTAATGTTTTTACGCTTTATTCCTTTGATCTTATGCTTTCAACCTAAGGTACTGCTTTGGTTTTTCAGTGGGACTTTGAGTTACATCTTTAACAACTTCAAAGATGGCCGGCTTTTTAGTGAGGTAGTAGCTGAAGCAAGGGATGCAGGCTATACTGAGCCTGATCCAAGGGATGACCTCTCAGGAACAGATGTTGCCAGAAAGGTACAATGTACAGTATTTAACATATCCATGGGATTTAGGCTGCAACGTTTTCTTGTCACCTCTATGAAGTATAAAATGGCTTCTTGAGGTTGATATCTCACGACTTTCCATAGAGATGCTTTTAAGTTTCATTTCTTCAAATTAAAAATGTCTCAAGATTATGCAGAAACTGGATTTCATATTTCGTATGCATTATGTAAAGTTATCATGCATTTTATTTCAAGTTCAAATTTGCAGTTAATTTTGAGATACTAAAAAACACTCCTCTTTAATTTGTTTGTTATTATTATTTGATTTGAAATTTTCTGTGGTTTTACAGGTTATAATTCTTGCAAGGGAATCGGGTTTGAAGCTAGAGCTTTCTGATATTCCCGTTGAAAATCTCGTGCCAGAACCATTAAGAGTAAGAACCAATTTCCATTAATTATACAGTTCTGTTTTTATTGTGTACTATTATAACACTTCATATGAATATTTTGAGGACTTGCAGGGTAGTGCATCAGCTCAAGAGTTCATGCAGCAATTGCCAAAGTTTGATCAGGAATTAGCAGAGAAATTAAAAGATGCAGAGAGTGCTGGAGAAGTGAGTAACTAGATAATATTCTGGAATCTTGATTAGGAAAAAAACAACTGCATTAATTGCTTCACCCACATGATCTATTCAACATTATTTAAACAAAGTGTAAATTACATTAACTTTAAGAGAAATTAGAGGCTTCCGTAATAGCAGTTTTTGATGTTGTTTGAAGGTGTTGAGATACGTGGGAGTGGTGGACGTGAGAAATAGGAAAGGAGTAGTAGAACTGAGAAAATACAAGAAGGATGATCCATTTGCACAAGTATCAGGATCAGATAACATGATTGCATTCACAACAAGAAGGTACAAAAGCCAGCCACTCATTGTTCGTGGACCTGGAGCTGGTGCCCAAGTCACTGCTGCCGGAATATTCAGTGACATCTTAAGACTTGCCTCATATCTTGGTGCTCCATCATAGATCTCACATGTCTCTCCTTTGCCTCTTCTATTGCAGTTTTCAGCCTTTCAGGGTGTGTGATATATGAAAATAAACAAAACTGCTACAATAAATAACCAGGATTTTAATGTAAGCAAGCATTATTAGATGCTGATTGTAAATTACACCTTATGTTAAAAGTGTGGATGCTGGTGGCCGTTAAATTTTAAATGTGAGGCGGTGTTAAATTCTGTGGAAGTGAGATATTTAAATGTAATCTCCAAAGTTTTTATGTATTTCTCTCTGAGAAAAAATAACTTGTTTCATAGTGAACTTATTATAAGTATAGGTTAGAATTTGTTAACATTGTAGTTGAATCAAAATAATTTCTCATGTGTTTTATTCATTACAGTTTTTCGGTTTATGGTAGTGATTACTTGAGTAAAGATGGAAATATATAATGAAGATGATTTATTACAAATTTTTATGACAAAAAAAAATTTTATAGTTCGCATCAATATCTATCTACAATGATTTTAATTTATGACATTATTTATTTGCGGTCAAATATGCAGATAATTTTTGTCTATAATGTTTGGTGTGATAAACTTTTTGACATTATATATATATTATTTCAATTCATTGAGAAGAAAAAACGTGTAAAGCACAACAAGTGCCAAAAAACAATATAGCAACCAGTGCAAATGGTTAGACGGTGAGTAGAAAGCCCATGTACCAGTTGGGCCCAAAGCATAATTGGGTACCAGTGACTTAATCACTACAAGGCTTTGTTAATAACACCCTGTTTGTTTCTAAGCAAACACCTTTATTTTTAGTTTTATTTTCATGGTCCAAAATATCCTCCATTGGAACACGCTTCTGCCGTTTAACAAGCAAGAAAGATGTGATTCTATTTTATTATTATATATTTAGAAAATGTCTAAAAATGATTGGTCATGAGATGATTAATTGGAGAATATAATTAAGAGACATAGAATGGGGCTTAGGGTCGGCGTCAACCACCATCAACGGTACTGAATTTTTGGCGGGATAAAAGTCTTTCTACGCGTACTCTAGCATGCACATCCAAATAAAAGAAGAAAAATTGATTAAGAATCGCAAAACTTCTTACAATTACAAAGATCACATGAATAGTCTTCATTATAAAATTTAAAACTGGTCAACACCGTATTTGTTGACCTTTTATTATTATATCCCAATATTATATTATGATTCGAGTAAATTAATCCATTAATATTAATATATAAAATCGAAGATATCTTAACTGAGAATATTTTTATGATTGACATGTCATAATTTTTTTATAATGTTATAACCGTCTTTTTATTAGTGAGTGAAGGTTGATTTCCATTTTTCTACTAAAGAAATCAAGACATTCACTGCATGTCTCATACCAAGTCTTTTATTAGGTTTAGAAGCAATATAATTATATGTCAGCTCAACCATTTTATATATATATATATATATATATATATATATATATATATATATATATATATATATATTCTTCATTATTTCATCGTTAAAGTTTAGACTTTCATCAATTATTGATGAGATATTTTTTATGTTATCTAGAATGTAATAGATATTTTATGAAAAAGTTAAAAAAATAAATCATTACGTGCTTTGCTAAATTTTAATAAGTCAATCATGATAGTTTCACAATTAACCAAAATAAATTTGTTTTTATTCTGTATGTTTTATAAAATTAAGCATGGAGTGATTTATGCTTAGTTTTTGTTCCCATTTTAATCGCATCTCTATGTTTGACATACCACACAATTTCAGTGTCGGTATTCAATTTATATTGATTAAAATATATGTTAATTATAAAACTACACCATATTGATGCTTCCAACTCATTCATTCCCTTACTTCCCATTCTACAAGAACCACATTCCAATCTTTTCACAACAATTTTAGTTCCAACATCCAATTCCCCTGTGTAAACCACTCCAAATCCCCCCTACCCAAAATGTTTTCTTCACTGAAATTTTTCGTTACTTGCCGGAGAAATTGAATTGACATGGTAAGACATTCATCCTCAGTTCTCGGAACAACGTTCTTTTCTTTTTTCTAGATTCTTAACCTCTCCCAATTTTCCGTACAATTTTTTTGTATGGCACATGCAAAAGACAAGCACAACCACCACATCAGAAAACACACCAGTAACCAGAATACTTACAATCCAATCAGGAGAGAGTGCAAATCCACCTGACGCTGCATTGGTGCATCAGTGCTTGACTAATTGAGATATTCCCTCCTTAAATCTAGTAACATTTATTTTGATTAGAAAACTTATTCAAACAATTGAAAATGGAAAGTAAACAAATAAAATATATCACCTGTAACCATGTACAGTTTAAAAAATAAATATCTGGTATATACGGATTCATGATTTGAGATTAATCCATTAATATATATAAAATTAAAGATATCTCAACGGCCTGAAAAAATTTCCGTGATTGACATGTCATAATTTTCTTCATAAATCACGTCACAATCGTCTTGTTTTTGATGGGCCAAGGTGGGATTCCATTGTTCCACTAGAGGAGCCAAGACATTCACTGCATATCCCATATCAGACCTTTTATCAGGTTTAGGAGCAGTACAATGATATGCCAACTCAGCCACTTTAAGTAAGCTCTCCATTGATTCATCGTCAATGTTCAGACTTTCATCAATTACTAGTGGGATATTTTCCATGTTGTCTAGAATGCTACGAAACCATGAAACCAAATAACACATTTCTTCATCAAAACTACTGTCCAATGCCTTTCTACCGCTAATTAGTTCCATCAAAACTACTCCAAATGCGTACACGTCCACCTTACTCGTCACTCTTCCTGTAGCTGCCAACAACAACATCACATTAATTAATAAAATTAAATAAAGACAAACATGTTTATTCAAAAGCTTTATATACCTGCATATTCAGGTTCCAGATATCCAAGTGTTCCCGCCACTCGCGTCCACACAGAATCATTTCCACTTGGAGCAATAATTTTAACCAAACCAAAATCTGCAACCTTGGCTCTCATATCATCTCCCAATAATATGTTTGAGGGTTTTAAGTCTCTGTGTATGAAGCTTTGCTGAGCTAAACGATGCAAATATTCCACTCCTCGTGCTACGTCCAAAGCTATTGTTACCCTTTGTTTCCAACTCAAAGGGGCACTGCCATTTTCACGCCAAGAGAACAGATGTTGAGATAATGTCCCTTGAGACATATACTCGTACACCAAAAGCCTTTCGTCCTCGTCAATACAATGTCCTAAAAAAGCCACCAAGTTCCTGTGTCTCACTTTACTCAGAACTACAATTTCTGCTTCCAACTCATTCATTCCCTTACTTCCCATTCTACAAGAACCATATCCCATTCTCTTCACAGCAATTTTAGTTCCATCATCCGATTCCCCTCTATAAACCACTCCAAATCCTCCCCTTCCCAAAATGTTTTCTTCACTGAAATTGTTCGTAACTTGTCGGAGAAATTGAATTGACATGGTAAGACATTCACCCTCAATTCTCGGATCAACATTCTTCTCTTTTTCTATATTCTTAACCTTTCTCAATTTCCCATACCAATTTTGGCTATAACACATGTAGAAGACAAGCACAACCACCCCGACAAAAACCACACTAATAATCACAATTCTTACAATCCAAGCAGAAGAGAGTGAAGAATCACCTGACGCTGAACTCCCTGTTGGTGCATCACCAAAACCGCCAAAACCGCTTGGCCCAGTAATTTCACTGCCACCACCACCAACTCCTGAATGCCCAAGCAGAGCATTGCCTGAAATATTGAACTTCACCTTGGTTGAAAACTCTGGAACATCACCGGATAGATTGTTATTAGACACATCCAAAACCTCAAGCTGAGCCAAATTCGTCAAGCCTTCGGGCATTGAACCTCCCAGATTGTTGTCATTGAGATACAGGTTTCTCAAATCAGTTAAATTCGCAAATGCAGGTGAAATTGTTCCCGTCAAATTCTGCTTCGCCAAATTCACAGTAACAATCTTCCCCGCAGCGCACACAACGAAACTCCAATCGCCACAAGGATCATTCCCGGACCAGGAACGCGCCAACTGAAGGGGATAGCCGAAATCTTTGGCAATATCAAGCAAAGTGGTGACGCGAGAATCGCAGGGTCCATAGCCTATCCTACAAAAACTATTCATATCGAAAGTGGCCAGTTGCACACCTTTCCCAAATGAAGGAAGAGGACCCTGAAGCACATTGTTGTCTAAAGAAACGTTCTGCAAACTAGAAAGGGACATGAGAGAAGGTGGAACCACACCGGTTAAGTGGTTGTCTCTCATCTGCAGATCAAACAAAGTGGTGCAATTTGACAAATCCGGAATGGGACCCGTGAAAAGGTTCCTCTGAAGCCACACCTGAGACAAATGCGTCATGGAAGCAAGCACCTCAACGGTACCCGAAAACCCGAACCCGTCTTTCTGGTTGTTCAGCCACAGATTTTGAATCCCAGACCCCGCGAAGGTCTTTGGCAAACCCCCAGTGAGGTTGTTATTAGAGAGACCAAGCTCTTGCAAACTCGGAAAGGAGTCAAACACATCTGGCAATGTACCCACGAGGTTTGTGCTTCCGAGGTCGAGTTTGATGAGGTTGAGGGACTGGATCAACTCCGTGGGAAACGGCCATGGAGCAAGGTTGAAATTGTCCGCCATACGGAGGCTTTGTAAGCTAGTGAGACCCTGGAAGCAACCGTCGGGAATTGAGGAGAAGTTGTTGCCGCTGAGAAACACGGTTTCCAGCATGGAGAGGTTGGCGAGTGAAGGCAAGGCGCCGGAGAGCGCGTTGCCATGGAGAGAGAGCGATGTTAATTGGGAGAGTGAGTTGAGATCCGAAGGTAGCGTTCCAGTGAGTGACCGCGAAGCGATGTCGATTGCGGTGACGTGGAGGGCGCCGTTGGGTCTGCTGCACCTGACGCCGCTCCATTCGCAGAAGTCTTTCGCCGACCACCCTGACGGCGTTGGAGTGAGGGATTCCGCAAGCTTCGACATGAACGGTCCATCATCGGCGATGGCGGTGCTCAGGAGACTGAAACAGAAGAAGACTTTAGAGACCGAACGTAGAAATTTGAACTTTATCGGGTCTGATGCGATCCTGAACATGGATGCAGTATGTCGTTACGTTTTGTGAAGATGATAACTGTAACTAAAAATTTTGGTCTGCAAACAAACTCTCACTCATTCTCACTATAAGTTGGTGCGGGTTGAATGAGTTCGGAAACACACTTCTAAAAAATTATTTAAAATCATCAAAAAGTAAACAGGTTAATTTCAGTAAACCATGTTAGACTTTAGAGTCAATGATTTACTATTTGCATTCAATTTCAGAAGAAAAAGTCTCACTTTTTGATATTTTTCTCGTCTTATATAATATAAATGTTGGATGCGCAACGGGAAAACAGTTGTGTTTTGTGATGAGGCAAGTTATGTTATCAAAAATTAATGAGACTTTGAAAAGTCTATGAATGAGAAGAAAAATTATTGATCATGGTTCATTGATATTGAAAAGTCTATGGATTCTTGGTTTTAAGCTTCTGGGTTGAATATAACAAACACATTCAAAACATTTAATATGGCTCATTAAATGCTTTCTTTCCCTCTAGGATAAGTAAGTAGTGATATTTCAAACAACTTATTGAATCTATAACCATATATAAAATAAAAAAAAATTCTTATATTTTAAAATATTAATTTTATTTTTTAAAATATAATTATTTATTAAAGTTTTTAAAATTAATCATTATTTTTATAATTTTTTTATTTATTAATAATTATTCTTTTATCTTCTTTAATATATTTTAATTTATTTTTAATAAATATAATTTTATTTTATATATTAACTTAATAATATTATATTATCTATATAATGTAAATATAAAAAATGCGTAAATATGTCGCGTTTGTGCGTCTATATATACACTGGTATAGATAAAAAAGATATTGCAATAACATATAAAATTTCATGACGACATTTCTGAGAAGAACATTTGGTAAGTGCCGTCAATGATGATATCAGGAGCAGTGCAATGAACTTAAAGTTAATAAAACCATGTTTCAGACAACAGCAACAATCTAGCACAGCTTAAACTGTAATATACCATGGAAATTCAGATGCTAAATAACAATTTCTTTTCTTTCTCCTATATTAGTTCATAAGTCTGTATTCTAGAGATTAGGTTTTTCAATTTTTCTTTTAGGTGACAAAAGGGAGAACAAAATTACAAAAGGATAAGAAAAGATAAATAAATAATGGATTTAATTTTAGAAAAAGGAAATTAAAATAATTAATTAAAAATGTAGATAATAAATTTCAATTGATTTGAGAGAGGGAAATAAAATAAGAAATTTGGTTGTGATATTATTTGAAATTAAATTTTGTATTTTGTTTGTTGAAAATTATAAAAGTAGTGATAGAATAAATTGAATTTTGCATTAAAATACTATTATAAAGGTTTTAAAAATTAATAAAAATTAGGTATAATTACTGATTAGGTACCCAACTTTTTCGTTAAGTTTAATTTGGTACCTAAATTTTTGGTTTATTCAATTTAGTACTCCAATTTTCTAAAGAGATTCAATTTGGTCCTCTCCGTTAAGTTGGAGTTAACACTATATCCGTATAGGACACGTGTCAAGCCATGAAATTTTTAATTTTTTTCCAAAAAATTTTAAAATTGTCACGTGTCAATTTATCATCATGTCACGTGGGAGCTTACAATCATGACATGTGGCAGTGGTAATAGTTATTTTCAATTTAGTACCCCAATTTAAATTTTTGGTTCAATTTAGTACCCACATTTTTTAAAATGATCAAATTTCGTCCTCTCCAATTTAAGACCAAATTAGTAAATAAGCTTAATTACAACTTATATATACATGTTACAATAATTTTTTCTAATATATGCATCAAATCATTTCACCTAAATACTTAAATTATTTTATTTTTTACATTTTAACCTTTGTAATTTTTTACACATGAAATTTTTTACACTTGTAAAAAATAAAATAATTTGAATATTTAGGTGTAGTGATTTGATGTATAAATTCAAAATAATCATTTTAACATGTATATATAAGTTATAATTAAACTTAGTTACTAATTTGATCTCAAAGTGGAAAGGACGAAATTAGATTATTTTAAAAAAATTGGGGTACTAAATTGAACCAAAAATTTAAATTGGGATACTAAATTAAAAATAACTATTACCAGTGCCACGTGTCATGATTGTAAGCTGTCACGTGGCACAATGATAAGCTGTAGCAATTTTTAAAATTTTTGAAAAAAAATTTTAAAAAAAAATTAATGGCTTAACACGTATCCTGTACGGACATGGTGTTAACTTTGATTTAACGGAGATGACCAAATTGAATCTCTTTAGAAAATTGGAGTACTAAATTGAATAAACCAAAAGTTTGGATACCAAATTGAACTTAACGAAAAAGTTGGGGTACCAAATCAGTAATTATACCTAAAAATTAGTATTGGTGGTGCAAAAAATTATTAATAAAATTTAATTAGGTTATGAGTTTTATTCTTTTGTTTATGGTCATAAATAATTTTTTGAATGTTGAGAAGAAGCTAAGAGGTCTTATGATAATTAAATTTTAGTTTTGGTTGGATAACTTATTATTTATATATCATTGTACATTATACATTATTTTTAGGTAGTAGAGCATCACTACATAATAATAAAAACATAATCATTTGGATTAATAAAATTAAATATGAAAGAAAAAAAATCACTTTTTCTTTAATGAGTGAACACAATAAATAATCAATATTACTGTTTTTAAAAAAGTAATCTAAAGTTTTTTTTTAACATAAATATTGAGTATAAAATAATGAAAAATCAATAGCTGTTTATCTAACTGGTGTCAGTGTGGGACACCTATGCAGCGTAATTTTGGTCTGAGACATTAGTATGAGGTATGTATGATGAGGTGTAGAATCCAGATTGTCAAATCATGGCATGTACCAGTTGGGCCCAAAGCATAATTGGGTACGAGTGACTTAATCACTACAAGGCTTTGTTAATAACACCCTGTTTGTTTCTAAGCAAACACCTTTATTTTTAGTTTTATTTTCATGGTCCAAAATATCCTCCATTGGAACACGCTTCTGCCGTTTAACACGCAACAAAGATGTGATTCTATTTAATTATTATATATTTAGAAAATGTCTAAATATTGATTATTTAGAAAATGATTGGTCATGAGATGATTAGTTGGAGAATATAATTAAGAGACATAGGATGGGGCTTAGGGTCGGCGTCAACCACCATCAGCGGCACTGAATTTTGGCGGGACAAAAGTCTTTCTACGCGTACTCTAGCATGCACATCCAAACAAAAGAAGAAAAATTGATTAAGAATAGCAAAACTTCTTACAACTACAAACATCACATGAATACTCTTCATCATCAAATTTAAAACTGGTCAACACCGTATTTGTGAGAATATTATACCCCTATTTAGAAATTTTTGTTTCTAAAATAATACTAACAAATTTTGTTATAAAAGATAGTTTGTAAGAATTTACGCTCAATCTTTCTATAAAATATTTTGCTTACGGGAAATTTCATAAAAAATACTTGCGAAATTTATTATTTTAGAGAGAATAATTGTTTACGAAAAAATTACTCATTGATTAAAATTTTTAAAATTAAATTTATAATAAATTAATTTTAAAAAAATATAAATTTTTTTAGTACACGATATAATTAAATAAATCCATTAACATATATAAAATTAAAGACATCTCAACGGTTTGAGAGGATTTCCAACAAGTACATAAATCCATTGACATATGTAAAATTAAAGACATCTCATCGGCCTGAGAAGATTTCCGAAATAGACATATCATAATTTTCTTCATATATTACATCACAACCTTCTTCTTGTTGATGAGTGGAGATGGGGTTCCATTGTTCCACCAGAGGAACCAAGACATTCACTCCATGTCCCATATCAGGTCTTTTATGGGGTTCTGGAGCAGTGCAATGACATGCTAGCTCAGCCACTTTACATATGCTTTCCATCGTTTCCATTGTTTCATCGTCAAAGTTCAAACTTTCATCGGTTACTTGTGAGATGTTTTCCATATTATTTACAATCCTACGAAACCAAGGAACCAAATGGCACATCTCTTCATCCAAACTATTGTCCAATGCCTTTCTACCGCTAATTAGTTCCATCAAAACTACTCCAAATGCATAGACGTCCACTTTTCTCGTTACTCTTCCGGTAGCTGCCAACAACATCACATTAATTAATAAAACCAAATGAAGACAAACATGTTTATTCAAAAGCTTTATATACCTGCATATTCAGGTTCCAGATATCCAAGTGTTCCCGCCACTTGTGTCCACACAGAATCCTTTCCACCTGGAGCAATAATTTTAACCAAACCAAAATCTGCAACCTTGGCTCTCATATCATCTCCCAATAATATGTTTGAGGGTTTTAAGTCCCTGTGAATGAAGCTTTGCCGAGCAAAATGGTGCAAATATTCCACTCCTCGTGCTACGTCCAAAGCTATTGTTACCCTTTGTTTCCAACTCAAAGGAGTACTGTCATTTTCACGCCAAGAGAAGAGATGTTGAGATAATGTCCCTTGAGGCATATACTCATACACCAAAACTCTTTCGTCGTTGTCAATGCAATGTCCTAAAAAAGCCACCAAGTGCCTATGTCTCACTTTTCTCAGAACTACAATTTCTGCTTCCAACTCCTTCGTTCCTTTACAAGAACCACATTTCATCCTCTTCACAGCAATTTTATTTCCATCCTCCAATTCCCCTCTGTAAACCACTCCGAATCCCCCTCTACCCAAAATGTTTTCTTCACTGAAATTTTTCGTTACTTGTCGAAGAAATTGAATTGACATGGTAACAAATTCATCCTCAATTCTCGGAACAACTTTCTTTTCCTTTTCTAGATTCTTAACCTTTCCCAATCTCCCGTACCAGTTTTTGGTATGGCCCACGAAAAAGACAAGCACAACCAGCGCCACAAAAAATACAGCAATAACCACAATACCTGCGATCCAAGCAGGAGAGAGTGAAAAATCACTTGAAATTGCATTTGGACTTCCACTTGGTGCATCACCAGAACCGCTTGATGGAGTAGTTCCACTGCCACCACCACCTCCAGAATGCCCAAGGAGAGGATTACCTGTAGTACTGAACTTAACCTTGGTTGGGAACTTTGGAGCATCACCAGATAGATTGTTATTAGTCACATCCAGAACCTCAAGCTGAGCCAAGTTAGTCAAGCCTCCCGGTATTGATCCCCCTAAATGATTGTCATTGAGATACAGGTTTCTCAAATCAGTTAAATTGGCAAATGCAGGTGAAATCGTTCCCGTCAAATTCTGCTTCGCTAAATGCACAGTAACAATCTTCCCCGCAGCACACACAACGAAACTCCAATCGTTACAAGGATCATCCCCGATCCAGGAACGCGCCAACTGAACGGGATAGCCGAAATCTTTGGCAATATCAAGCAAAGTGGTGACGCGAGAATCGCAGGGTCCAGAGTCTTTCCTACAAAAACTATTCACCCCTTCGAGAGTGACCTTCACACCTTTACCAAACGAAGGAAAAGGACCCTGAAGCATATTGTTGTCTAAAGAGACGTTCTGCAAACTAGAAAGGGATATGAGAGAAGGTGGAACCACACCGGTTAACTGATTGTCTCTCAGATGCAGATCAAACAAAGTGGTGCAATTTGACAAATCCGGAATGGCACCCGTGAAAAGGTTCTTCTGAAACCACACCTGAGACAAATGGGTCATGGAAGCAAGCACCTCAATAGTACCAGAAAACCCGAACCCGTCTTTCTGATTGTGGAGCCACAGATACTGAATCCCAGATCCCGCGAAGGTCTTTGGCAAACCACCAGTGAGATTGTTGAAAGAGAGACGAAGCTCCTGCAAACTCAAAAGGGAGTCAAACACATCAGGCAAGGTACCAATGAGGTTTGTGTTTCCGAGATCGAGTTTGACGAGGTTTGTGGACTGAGTCAACTCGGCGGGAATCGTCCATGGAGCGAGATTGACGCTGTCTGCCATGCTAAGGCTCTGTAAGCTAGTGAGACCCTGGAAGCAACCGTTGGGAATGGAGGTGAAGTTGTTGCCCCCGAGGAACACGGTTTGCAGCATGGAGAGGTTGGCGAGGGAAGGCAACGCGCCGGCGAGCGCGTTGCCCTGGAGAGAGAGCGAGGTGAGTTGGGAGAGGGAGTTGAGATCCGGAGGTAGCGTTCCGGTGAGCGACTGCGAAGCGATGTTGATTGATGTGACGCGGTTGGTGGTGCACCTCACGTTCTTCCAGTCACAGAAGCTGCTCCCCGACCACCCCGACGGTGTGGGACTCAAGGCTTTGGCCAGCTTGGACATGAACGCGCCATCGTCGGCAATGGCGGTGTACGTGCACAGGAGAGTGAAATACAATAAGAGTTGAGAGACGGAATGTAGAGTTTTGGAGTTAACAGGGTGTGCTGTGATTGAGAACATGGATGCAGTATGGTTTTACGTAGTGTGAGATAAGTACTTGAGAGAAGAAGAAGAAGAATAAGATGATGGGAATATAGAAGATGATAACTGTGGGATACCTGTAAACAAAAATTTTTATCTGCAAACAAACACTCATTCATTAATATTGTCTTATCTTCTGTTTCCTTTTCTCAATCAATCGTTGGTGCGTGTTGAATGAGTTTGGAACCACATCTTAAACATTATTAAAAAGTAGAATCATATTACTAAATTTGACAATTTTTCTGACGGTGATTTTTTAAATGATTTTAAAATATTAAAAATGATAAAATAAAAAAATAAAAATCACATAAAAGATAATATTTAAGATTTTAAGAAAAAGCAGTCAAAAAATTATTTTTTTATTAAAAAAAGTAGACCGGTTTCACAGTAATCGTTTAGACGAATTAGAATTTAGAGTCAGTGATTTACTATTTTGCATACACTTACACAATATACTTTTCAGAGTTAATCTGTTATAAATTTTAAAATAAAACTCTCACTCATTTCACTCTTGATTAATTTTTTTTATCATCTTACTTGAATATTTATATATACAACGTTGTATAGGGGAAAAACACCAAAATGATGATTTTTTTTCAGAAATCAAAATGTACATCTTTCAAAAAAATTATGAAAATGAAAAGATGTGTTACTTTCTTAGGATTTGATTTTGAAACAATTTAAAGTTCAAAATATTTTTAGATTGACTTTTAGTTAGGTATATTTTAAATTAAATTTGTGTCGATGTAACATAACTGAGAAGCAAGTCACCGTAGGATTAATTAAATAAAAATATACATGTGTTGTGCTACCAAGGAAGTAATAACCCCTAAAGAGGCTAGAGCAAGACCTAATTGAAAATGAATTGAATTATTGATTGTATCATAAAGACCCTTATGCCCACGCCCCAATCTACCCCCC
>Ga0214542_1000899_pt1 | contig 57909 bp, 30 predicted proteins | sample CNSS1metaG_FD_160096 | JGI IMG/M metagenome (GOLD analysis project Ga0214542, IMG submission 160096) | Root nodule microbial communities from cowpea collected in UCLA plant growth center, Los Angeles, California, USA - CNSS1 | ecosystem: Host-associated > Plants > Roots > Nodule | place: USA...
CAATATTAGATCGAGTATAATTAGCAAGATACATTAGTGTTTCTATGACACTAAGATATGGTGCTTCTAGACCAAGAAGATCTTCATCATTTTCTTGAGGTCTAAGAAGAGTCTTTATCAACATCTAACGACCTCACAACTATTGGAGTGCATAATGGACATGACTTGTCCATTTAGAACATTTTAAGCACCTTAATCATATAAGCCTCTTGATGTATAAAAATACTTTTATTTAAATACTCAATTTCTAATTTCAAACAAGACTTTGCCCTTCAAAGATCATTCATCTCAAATTCTTTCAATTGCCTTGTGAGCTCATTAGTAGTTTCAACGATGTTTATGTCATCTACATAAACAATAATTATGAAAAATTGATTTTCTAATATTTTCATATAAATACAAGGACAAAAAGGATCATTTCCATATCCTTATTTTAATAAGAACTCAATAAGATGGTTATACCACACACATCCTTGCTTTAATCAATAAAAGAGCATGTTCAATTTTATTGAATAACCCTTTTTAGAATTTGTCTTGTTGGGCAAATAAAATCCTTCAGGGATTTTCATATAAATATGATTCTCAAAAGAACCGTACGAATAGGTTGTAACATCATCCATTAGATGTAAATGCAAACCTTGTTGTGCAACTAGGATAATCGAATATTGCAATGTTGTTGCATCCAATACTAGTGAACATGTTTTTTCACTAATCAATACAAGGTTTTGTGAATAACCTTGAGCAACCAATTATGCTTTGTATCTAACAATTTTATCATTTTTAATTTGATTTTTGCGCAAAAATCCATTTGTACCCAACAGGTTTCACAACTTTAAGTGTGCGAACTATACGTCCAACAACCTTTCGTTTAGCAAGCAAATATAATTATGCTTCTTTGCATATTTTCATTTTGGCCAATCATGTCTTTGTCGACAATCTTCAACGATCATTGGCTATTGATCCTCATTGTCATTCATAGCATTCATCGCTATATTATATGTAAAAGTTTCATCAATGTTGACTTCATTTTGGTTCCATATTATATGATTCATGACATAATTTATTGAGATCTCATCATTTTCAACAATTTCAGGTACCTGAGGTTCTTCTGGAACTGAACCATTAATTATGTCAAATGAATCTTTTTGGGATTTCAACCTTTTCGATTAGGTCATTTTGCATATTAGCTCCCTTTCTCATTCAAGAGTTTTTATCTTTGGAACCAACATATCTACCACGCTTCAAACGTGTTCACATGAGTTTTTCAACCCTTTTTTTTTTCGCATCATAATTGATCATGTCAAACAAGGCATCATTTTGATTTGTAAATTTCTGGTTTACCATGACATGCATTTCAATTGTACTAATAAACTTGTAGTACAAACTATAAGAGAATGTTGATAATTTCTCCAATACACTTTCTTTTTCAACTCAATCATAGAGATATAAAGATATTTCATATCTTTTTCATTGTTTGTCTCAATATAATATCCATTTAGACAAATATCATTGAAACTTAATAAGTTTCTATTCAACTTCTTGGTAGAAGTATAATAGCTCTTCTAGAGTCTTCAAATATATTTGTAGTACTATAAATAATACTAACATTGATGTCTCGCATTATCAAAGAAGAGAAAAATTTATTACTCTTGAGAATTGTATAAGTTGTTGCATTATCAATAAGACACATATCTTTTGGTACTAGTGCAAACATTCATTTTTCATATAAACGTAAATATCAATATGAGATTTATTTTTTTAACACTCTCATAATCAATGAGGTGATCAATGCTTCCATTTGCTTTAGCAAAGAAAATAATAATATCAAGATGAATAACATCCATATGGCCATAATCAGAATCACCATCTTCATAAGCAAAGTGTGTTTCTATGTTTTTCTCATTATTTGTAAGATGTTTTGATGTACAATAAGTACAACTCAAATGGCCTTTATCGTAATGATAATATATACTTTCATCTTTTTGTCAACATTTTCACATTTTTCTTTTCCCTTTTTCACATTATTATGCCACTTCTGGTGACAAAATGTGTCTTTGAAATTTTCTTTATAACCATGTCCATAATCAATATCACGATCACGATCATGAAAATATAAATCAAATGTTGCTACATTCACTTCTGGGAATGGAGCAGAACCAATTTGGACAGGTTTGATGATTTTTTATCAAAAGCTCATTGTTTTGTTCAGCCATACAAAGGAATGAAATAAATTCATAATATTTATTGCTGCATTCACTTATGGGAATGGAGCAGAACCAATTTGGACAAGTTTCTTGATTTTCTATCAAAAGCTCATTGCTTTGTTCAGCCATACAAAGGCATGAAATAAATTCATAATATTTATTGCTGCATTCACTTCTGAGAATGGAGCAGATTAGGCGGATCTCATGATTTTTCATCAAAAGCTTTATTGCTTTGTCCAGCCAGCCATACATAGGGATGAAATAAATTCACAATATTTGTGAAATCTCTTTTCACAATATTTTTGTCATGTTGCTTAAATGTTTTATTTCTTTATTTAATGGTATCCCAATATCCATTACATCTAAATATATTTCAATATTTAAAATCCAATATAAGGAATTCTTCCTTGTAATATCAAGGATCACAAATCCAAATTTTGCAACATTTCGTGTGTTTAGAACTAGCACATAAAATATTAATATTAATAATAATAATAATAATAATCACCATCATAATAAAAATAAAAATAATAAGACGGAGATAAAGATTGATAAAGTTAAACAATTCTTATCACATGAGAAAGAATATAAGGTAAAATTATAAAGTGAGAAAGAATTAGAAAGAGTCTGGATTGAGACACGCAGAGTATTGTCGTTATAGAGAAAAAAGCTTCCACTAGTCTTCAATTGGTAGAAAATGAGAGAATAGGAAGTAACTCATCTATATCTTATTATTGATAGAAAGAGTCTTATATATAGATACAACATGTATTCCATAAAGGAAACAAATCAACATAGTCAATACAAATATTTACATAAAGAGAGTAATAGAGTAATGAATCATATGAGTATGAATTATATAAGTAAATGTATCAAATCAATGAACAATCATTAATTCATTCATTCCTAACAATTTGTTATTACTCGTAGAAAATATAATTTTTTTAGAATAAAGTGATTGTTGTTAATTAATCCAAATCTATATCTACATAATATATGTATAACTCCACATAACTAAACCAATAATAACAATAGTTAAACTTAATTTTTCATTAAAATATAAAAGTTAAATAACACAAAAATATCACACAAAAATATATTATGTATGACAAATCAATTCTATTTATGTAATATTTAAATATTAATTCTTTAATCCTGTTATCATTAATATTTCTATTAATTAATTTACCCAAATCTTTATTTAAATAATACATATATAACTGTACAACACAAAACAATAACAATAATACACAAAAACAAAAAGAACGAACCGTGCAGACAATGTTTCTCATACTAGTTAATTGTAAAACAACGTTTAAGAAAACACTGAACTTAACCTAACCTAAGATGGTAGAAAAAATTTGGAAAATGAACAAACGAATAGAAGCTATCAAAATGAAGCAAGAAAACTTGTTTTGATTTCGTGGGGGTTTCTAACTCTCTAGTAACCAAAGAAGATAATGTGGTTGTAGGGGTCCCTTGAAGCGAACGTGGCAACGCTTCTTTGGAGTTTGAAAGAGAGAACTTGTGAAGGAAAATCCAAGGCTCTTACTACTCAACTTGGAAAATCCAAGTCATGAAACTCAATAAAAATATCATCTACAAGCCTCTAATTTCATCATGTCTACAACTTTCCTAAGTCCATCCCATTACATTTCCTTCCCCTTATGTTTCCCATGACCACACTTGTGCAATTCTCTATCAAATGTTCGCTCTTGAAGCCCAAGTTCTTCCATGATGGCATATACAAGAGACCCACTTTCCCTTTCTCTCGGATGGAAGCAAAGTTTGGTTCTTTTTGTGGGAATAGCTTGAAACTGAGAGAGGGCAGGGAGAGCTCGTGCTTCTTGGGAGGCGCAGTGTTTCAAAATGGGGTTTTGTCGAAAGAAAACGGTTGCAAGAGGGAAAAGAGAATGGTGGTGGTGAAGAATAATCAGGGGTTTGGCTTCAACGGTGGTGGTGGTGGAAGAGATGATGGTGCCACTGCTCGGCTTTTGGGAAATATTGCTTTAGCTGTTGGACTTACTTATCTTTCTGTGACCGGACAACTTGGTTGGATTTTGGATGCTATTGTCTCCATTTGGGTATTGTTCAATATTTTTTTTCCGTGGTATCTTTTGTTCTATTACTGTCTTGAAATATGGAACTGCATATTATTGTTCAAAATTGTCTCATGATGGAGGATAATCGAATCTTGATGTTTGCACTCTTTGGAAAGTTACCCTATTAAAAGAGTTAATCGAATCATGGAAAGTTACCTTATTAAGTAAAAAGAGTTAATCGAATCATGGTGTTTAACTGTTTGGAAAGTTAAGCTATTAAGTAAAAAGAATTGTACCTTGTTCTTGTTCTTGAGCTGAGTGGTTTAGTACGTTTAGCTGAGTGCATACTTTTACTTGTTTCTTTTAGAAACCTTGAGGTTGTGCCAAGACTCATCTTGTTGCTTTTATCATCCTATATCTGGAAATGTTCTTGTAGAATGAATAACCGAGGAATCAAATATGAGAGTACTTGATTAATTGTAATCTATTATGGCAGAGTCTATCAAATAAGTTTTCCTGATGGAATCTTTTACACTCCCCATAGAATTTCCGTTTTCCTGGTGCCTACCGGTTACACTATTCTTCCCATCTTTTAATTGTGTTTGTTATAAATCCTTTTCTGGTCTAACACATCCAATAAAAAGATAGACATCAGTGTGGCAATTTGTTTTTGGATAGGCAATTAAATTAGAAATAGGTTTGCTTTTTACATAATTTCTTAAATTTCCCCTGCATAGAAAAACACCATCATTGTCAGTATTTCATAAAACATAGTGTGATGTAAATTCCTTTTGTTCAATGTAAAATATTTTTCAAAGATATGCCCTTTAATCCCTTGGAGGCCCTTAAGGCTCAGTATCTTCCAATAAATGTAGTTCTGAGAAATTAGCACTGTAAATCAATGAACTGATTGATTTAATTTTTCTTCTCCTCTTCTGTTTCATTTGCAGCTCATTGCAGTGTTAATACCAATAGTAGGTGTTGGTGCTTTTCTCTGGTGGGCAGGACGAGATATAATGCAAGGCACCGTGAGGATTCTTCCAAATTTAACTCTGAAACTTCTTGCTCTTTTAACTTGTAGTTTATAAACTATGAGATATATTGCTTATAGTCGCTTTATTGTATTGCTTTTGCACACTTCCATGTTTATGCATGAAGCTTTTGTTTTAAAAGGTTTTAAGGTGGAAAATTAAACGCTGAAGTTATTTTATATCAAACTAGCCTTTTTATTATTTTGTTTTGATATCAATTTCTTGATTTTATTCTATCCACTCACTGTGAACGCATAGTATATTGAAAAGTAGTTAATGCTAAGGTGACTTGCAACTGTACTGACTGGGTTTGTGTTTGTTGTACATATGCAGTGTCCAAATTGTGGAAATGATTTTCAGGTTTTCAAGTAAGATTTGTTTGAGTCATCTTTTTAAGCTAGTTATTTATTGATGATTTATTTAGAATTAATCCAAATAACAACCTCTACTTTATAATGTGTAATAATTTGTTTCAGATCTTCTCTGAATGATGATTTGCAGCTGTGCCCTTTTTGCGGTCAACCTTTTTCTGGTAAGAATGGATTACTTTGCTTGTCCATGAATTATTCTCAGTGTGTTGTCAGTGTCAGTATTAACAAAACTAAAGCTTTGATTATTAATTAACGGAGCTAGTTTTATTACAGATTTTTAGTAAAGAATGTAAATGACCATTCTAGGAAGGTTGTTTCCTTTTTACACTGAAAACATTTTTGGAACTTCCTACTGTTACATGCCATAACTGGTATCGTTTTTAGTTTCTTTTTAAACTACGGTTAAGACTTGAAAGGTTGAGTTTTATTGTTATACCATTTGTTTTGTCAGCATTACATGGTTCTTATTGGCTTAAATTTACATCGTGTCTCATTTAATTGATCAATTTACTTCGTTTTCTTTCATGCATAGGTGCTAGAATATGCCATATACTTTAGATGTTCTACAAAATATTACTTTATCTATCCCTTGGTTTATTATTTATGTATCTTCTTGTATACCTTGGTCTGTAAATACTCTCTTAGCTGATTGATGTATCAGTTCTGATTGTTGCTTCTTGTCTAAATTTTCCATTTACTTGTGTATTTTAGTCCATATGGAGTTAAGAAAATCTACAGGTTGCAGTAGACATGCCACCCTAAAATAAGATGAATGGTTTGCCAATGTTAATGTTTCTAACTATGAAACGATTTGTTGTTTTTTTATCCATTTATCCTTTACTTTTCTGATGGATTTAGTTGCATGAAAGGCAGTGATGTTCTGAAATTAGTAACTTAAAATGCTTTACATCATTCACTGTCTTCATGAAAATCACAACGGTTGAAGTTTATTGTGATATCAGTTGTTGAAAATGAGTTTGTGAAGGAATCAGTGAAGTTTTCAAACCAATCTACAACGTTTGGACAAGCATTCAATAATTTCACCCGTTCTAAAAATGGTAATCAATCATGGCAGCAAGGCTTGTTTCCTTTTACCCTTATCTGCCCTCACTTTATTGTCTTTAATCTTTGTTGGTGATGCCGTGTGGCGTTGTTTGTGTCTTGGCAGAAAAAGATTCTGGTAGAGCCATTGATGTTGAAGCTGAAATTAAAGATGTAGACTGAGTCTTCACAGCTACAACATGTTGGTAGGTGTGTGTGAAGTAATTTGCAAATTTTGAGTTGAACACAGTTAAGGCACTATTTAGATAGCTTTCTGAAACTGGCATTGCATTTTCAGGTGACTACGTGAACACAAATCTTAATTGGTTAAAGAACAGACACAATAGTGACATTGTAGTGAAGAGTGTGTTGAGCAGAGTAACATTGCAATTGTAATATAAGTTTTGACAGTGATGTTTCTCAGGTCACACTTGTATTATTTGGTGTACCAGAATGCTGCGTCATTTTTTCTTTCATTGTTGTTGCATTATTTACATAAAATGCTTAGGGGAAATAAAGATGCTTCATTTCAATGTTTGGGCATTGCACGTGACAACTTTCTTCTCTTTGTTTTAAACCCTTTACAAGACAAGGAAATAAAGAAAAGTACAATATTTATGATAGTGACAAGTTAGAGACAAGTTAGAGACAAATTCATTATATTGACGGATTTAAAACTATTTTAGTTATAAATAATATTTTGTTTATAAATTAATCATTAGTTATTAGATATTTTTTATTCTTAGTTATTATTTAAAGATTTTTTGTAGTAAATTTTTGTTATTCTTTCTGAAAAAACCTATTAGATCATATTATTTTCTTTTTTCGGTTTAAGTTATTTCCCCTTGGGGATGAAATGCATTACGGTTTAATCTTTTTCTTGAATCTTTTTCAACACCTACAATTAAGGAATTTTGGAAAAAACTTATTTTCATGAATATTTTCCATCTTTTTGCTTTTGAACTATTTTTATTTTAGTATTTTATTGTACGACTTTGATGTATATCATTTGCTAATTTTAAATTATTCATTGATTTCAGGTTTTCGAAATTTCACATAAATATAATTTTATTTTTTAAAGTTAGGCTCGGAGAGTTGAACCCAAGGTAATGGAAAATACACTTACACAAAAAGTGTATCTCTAATTAAAAATAAATTATCTTTGTACAAATTCCATCTTCTAATGTGAAATTGAGTTTAATATAAATAAATTTATTTACTAAAATGGTGGATGACTCATTTAAAACTAATTTTAGTTAAATTATTCTTTTATTTCATATATATAATTAAATGTTCAAAATATTTATTTGTTTTGGAAAGTGTACTCTTTGATGGTTTTGTTTTTAAAAAATTTCTTGAAAAGTAGAAAAGGAAGGAATATTTAACTCTTTTTAGGTCTCAACTTCTAAACGAGTTGGGACTATTAAATGCAGTAAAAACGATATATATGTTTGGTTGTCCTAAATTATTTTTATAAGATTAAATTAAGTATAAATCTATTTACCAGATCAATTAATTATATAATAGAATTATAATATATAATATATAAGTTGAATTGTTCAAAACATGTTTCTATAAATTTAAATTAAGCACCGATGTATTTACCAGATGATTTAATATACAAATCATCTTGAAAAAAGAAATTTTACTACCTAAGAACCGAATTCTCTTTTGGAACATTTTGTAAATTTGAGTATGATGCATCGGTACAAAACAAATAATATTAAAAATATAATTAAAATAATAAATAATATAGCTTGTAAGTAATCAGTACGTATTTAATATATCCAGATGGAAAATCAATTAAACTACAAATTTGTTATAAATTAATACTTAAGAATCTGAATCATGTAAGAGAGATATAAGATTAAATATCTTCATACCACTTATGTTAAAATAAATTAAATTAAATTTACTTTATGTTGAAAAATAAAACACTATGATTTGATTGTCTCCTCCGGTCCATGCTTATACGGGAGAATATTTTTTACGGGTAGTTAAGTAGATTATCATCATATAGAAGAAAAAAAATTAAGCCACCTTCATATATGGTTGCTAGCTTCAATATTTGTAGAATAAAAATCCCAAATCTTTGATTGTAATTTAGTAATCTTCCTAAACATTAAATAAAAGTGTAACTTATACATATTATGTTTTCAACAGGTGTTTACTCACTTTTATTTATTTTTATTGAAAATAGTTTTTAAAATAATATATACAGTGTAACTTATTTTTTTAATTAGATGCCTAAGATTTTTTTTTTTTGGTTTACACTTTGCTTTCCATGTACAATCTATGCTTTGTGTGGCAAAGTAGAGACATTAGATGATAGTTGACGTAATTTTTGAACAAAGTTTATAGCATTGACCTTTCAAGAAACAATATTTTAACATGTATTATGGCATGCAAAAGGCATCTAAGTTCAAATAATAGAATTCGTAACCCTAAGGTTCGGAACGCTGAACGCGCGCCAAACACATCATATGGGAAAACATGCTCAACATTTTCTCAATTCTCACTCAATCTCTTACGCAATACATCAATACATGATTATATAGATATTTCTTTCAATTAAAGTTAGATTTTTTCTAGATAATTTCAATAAATGTCATATTATTTTCTCTTTTTTTCATAATTTTTATTTCTATTTTAACCTTTACAATAAATTATTTATTCATTTAAAAAAAACAACAGTTATTTTTACATGTTTATTTATAAAATTATCTTAATAGTTTTTTTTCTTTATTTATTAGTAATCATTTTCTCTTCTTCATTCTATTCATTTTACTTTATTCTTAATAAATATAAATTTATTTTAATATTAATTTAATAACCTTATAATATCATCATCTATTACTATATAATATTATATATATTTAAAAAATACACACAGAGACACAAAAGTACCTATTTTTATGTCGGTATATCTGATGATTATTAAATTTTTGTTTCATAGTTAACATTTGCACATATTACTCTACTATTCCAAAAATTAGTTAAATAATATTTGTAAAAAAATAAAAAAATTACAAACATGATATCATGAAGTGTTTAATATTAAAATGTGGATCTTAGAAATAATTAGCGAACAAAAAAAAAGTTTCTTAGATTATTTAATAAATTAAATGTGTTTTAGTAATTTAAAGCGGAAACTAATATACAAAGGAAGATGAATATCAAGATAAAATTCTAATACATAAAAACGAGTATCAAGATAAAATTCTAATGGGTAATACTCTCTAACACACTTTCTTGAACACATCTACTATTAACAAATTTTGATACGTCTCATGCGCTATTTAATGCCTCTCTTATAATTTTTGTACTTTTTAACAAATATTTGCTAGCATTAATAATGTAATGCGTATAAAAAAAAGCGTGTGTTACTCCCTCCTATTCTCCCTCACTAAAATATTATTTTGATTATTTTCCTATTTGTATAAGTTTAATTTCTAATTATCTCTTATAAATCTGTTATTGTTTTTACCAAAATATGCTTAATTGATTTAATTCATGAATAAAAAATGTTATGACCTTTTCTTTCCCTCTCACCGAAATTTAAGGTTTTTATAAAATACAAAAACTTCGGTACTATTATTTTCTCTTCATATATTAAATAGAATAATTAAAAAAAATACTACAATTAAAAACAAATTTAATACTTTTACACACTCTTTTACTCCCCAATCTTTCTAAGTGTCGTAAGAAATACTTTTATTTTTATTTAACTATCATTTCTAAAGTTCAAAATCTGAATTATTTTTTGTCACCTTTACTTTTCACATAATTTTTAATTAGTTTAAATACATGCATGTTTATTTTTATCAGGTGGAAATGAAAAAAAAAGTGAAATATAAAATCTTATAATTATTTTATTAAAGTTAAAAAAATATTATATTTCTTATTGTTTAAAAAAATAAACTTCAAACAGAAATTAAAAAGAAACATAAATTAAATTTTCTTTTAATAAATGAATAAATATCGATGTCTGGCTAAAAAAAAGAAAAACTATTAATTATCACAAGTCCAGCCACCGATTTGCAGTTGAAGGTATCAGAAATCATGTAACCTGCTAATAAGAAGAAACAATAATAACAATAAATAATTTTAAGAATCCTTTGGTTATTCTGCTTTCAATGAACAGAACCCATGTTCTTCATTGCTTCGAGTTTAGTTAACTTAGCATTATATTATATTATTATACTACAACTACAAGTTTGCAAAAGCCACCTTCATGATACAGAAGCAACCCTAAAGAATCATCTATAAATAGCTGTGGCAGAGACTGTTGCTGCATCATTCAGCTTCAAGTCTCTGTGTGTTTCCTACATTTTTCACTAACACACAGAACATTGAAGAATGGGAATCACCAAAAGAAGTTCACTCCTAATATTCTTGATAGTTTTTGTCTCAACTTTGATCCATGCCAAGGCATATCAAAGCTTATACTGTGGCAGCAAAGGAACACGATGCTATGGAAAGTACATCCACTGTCCTAGTGAATGCCCTAACAGTGAAACAACCAATCCTAAGACTAAGGTTTGTCACATTGATTGCAACAAACCTATTTGCAGGGCAGAATGCAGAAGTAAGATAAACCTTCCTCTTTTTCTATTATCAGATACATGTTATATCCGATATATTCTATGATTTAATTGGTTTTGTGATGGTTAGGTCGTAAGCCAAACTGCAATGCACCAGGATCAGGATGCTATGATCCCCGTTTCATTGGTGGGGATGGGAGAGTCTTCTACTTCCATGGAAAGAGCAATGAACATTTCTCCTTAGTTTCCGATTCCAACCTTCAAATCAATGCTCGTTTCATCGGACACAGACCCGCTGGTAGGAACCGTGACTACACTTGGATTCAAGCCCTTGGAATTCTCTTCAACTCCAAAACCTTCTCACTTGAGGCCACAAGGACACCCCAATGGGATCGTGATCTTGACTACCTCAAACTCACCTACAATCACAAACATGTAGCCCTAGCCGAAGGTCCTCTCTCCACCTGGTACAATGAGGAAAAAGACGTGAAAGTGGAGAGAATAGCGAACAAGAACAGTGTCATGGTTACACTGAAAGATGTGGCTGAAATCTTGGTCAATGTTGTGCCAGTAACCAAAGAGGATGACAGAATCCATAACTACCAAGTACCTTCTGATGACTGTTTTGCTCACTTGGAAGTTCAGTTCAGGTTCTCTGCCTTGTCTCCAAAAGTTGATGGTGTTCTCGGTAGAACTTATAGGTTGGATTTTGAGAACCCTGCAAAGCCTGGTGTGGCTATGCCTGTTGTTGGTGGTGAAGACAGGTACAAGACTGAGTCATTGCTCTCTCATGAGTGTGGTTCTTGTGTGTTTTCTCAGGGAAGTTCGTTTGAGAAAGAGACCACTCCCCAAGTTATGGAATATGGCACCCTTGATTGCACCAAGTTCTCACATGGCTTCGGAATCGTTTGCAGGAAATAAGAATTCTTTTCCTTTTACCATGTTTATGTTGTGTTCTGTATGTTAAGAAACAATACTCTAATGCGTGGTTGATAGGTGAAAATCTGAAACCTCGCATTTTGGAGTCATGAATAATTCTACACATGTAGTTGAATTTATTTGTAGTATGCTCAGTTCCTCATTGTAATGTTAAATGTAAACTTCAATTTAATGCAGTATTTTGCTGCTAATAATATAAAATTGTTGTGTTTAGTTTAAATTGTTGACTCTTTTTTAAACCTATGCAATTAATATATATATATATATATATATATATATATATATATATATATTTATTTTTCCAGTTAAAGATATTGAAATAGCTTAAACCAGAAGCATAGCATTCAATTAGATGTTGATACGAAAAATTTAAGCTAGAAACATTCAATTACACGATATATTCAACCTCCTGCACTTAGCCTATGACTGAAACTCGCTAAAAATCAGTACCAGAAAGGTTTTGCATTAAGCAAAGTAGGAAAAAAGTTTTCTTATCTTTTTGTGGAATTAATAAACAAACTATTTTTTCTTAATACAATATTATCGAACCAGTTAAGAAATAAATAGTATAATACAAAAAAGATAACCATATGAAGAAAAAAAAAAAACTATCCCATTGAAAAAGAGTACGAGAAAATTTAAGAAATATTTAAAATACAAGAAGCTACTAAAAAATCTCATTTATGAAACCCTGATACAAGCTTTTGTTGTTTCCTGTGAAGAATAGATACATTACATGGAACTTCTAAACTAAATTTTGTTTAACCTTACATATCCTTATACTGAAACAGTGATCTGGTTCAAAGACCACTCGGCATTATGTTGCAAATCGTAATCTAAAAACGAAGTTTTCTCATTTTTTACGTTGCTGAGTTGAAGATGGAGAGCATCTTCTAAACAACAAAGGACAAAACCCATTGGTGGTCTCTTGATCCCATTCTCGGCTAAGCACCTTTTAGCCACTCCCCACACCTTTTCAAGAGAAGAAACACTCACTTTTCCAACTAGATTTGGGTCAATCATCTCATGATGTAACTCACCATTTAGTTCAGAATCCAATGCCCATGATGCTAAACTGATTTTCTCTGTTGGAAGACTATGGTCCAAAGCAGGCCTACCAGAGATAACTTCTATCAGAACCACCCCAAATGAATACACATCTGATTTTTCAGTCAGAAGGCTACTTCTGAAGTACTCAGGATCTATGTAACCAAAAGTGCCCTTCACACTAATCACAACATGGCTCTCATCAAGAGAAGAAGGCCCTTTTTCTGAGATGCCAAAGTCTGCTACTTTGGCAACAAAGTTCCCATCCAAGAGAATGTTGGAACTTTTCACATCCCTATGAATTATGCCTTCAACAGTGGCAGTGTGAAGATGGTGAAGCCCTCTGGCAGCTCCAATGCAAATTTCAAGTCGCTGCTTCCAAGAGAGTGGTGTCTCGTTTGGTTCGTAGAGCCATTTGCTCAAAGAGCCATTGCCCATGTACTCATACACGATAACCATTTCATCCCCTTCGTGGCAGTAGCCTATAAGAGACACGATATGAGGGTGTTGAAGTTTGGATAACAAACGAATCTCGTTTTGGAACTCGGTCAAGCCTTGTTTTGATTCAGGGTTTGCTCTTTTGACTGCTACTTCTGCCCCGTTTTCAAGTTTTCCCTTGTACACTTTCCCAAACCCACCACTTCCAAGGAGAAAACACTCTTCAAAATTGCTGGTTGCGTGTTGAACCTCTTGGAATGTAAACACTCTGCAAGAAGAACTAGTTGGTGACAATTCACTTGCAGAAGTTTTTCCCTTGGACCTGCGAGCTACTAACAAGCAATAACAAAGTGAACCAAATAACAACAACAAAACAGAGGCACCAAGAACACACTCAACCAAATAACCATATAGAATTATGTTGGTAGAAGTATGGTTTGTGAGGGAAGGTAATGCCATTGGCAAATGCAATTGTTTTTGGAAGAAAAAGAGGTGAGAGTCAATGCATCTTTGCTTTTACCCTTTTTTGTTTGATATAAAACTTTTTGCAAGAAGATGAACTTGCTGGAACATTGATATCGAAGAGATAATAATAGAATCGTTACTTTTGAAACATGATGAAGACTGGTGAGTGAATCAGGAATAAAAGTTTCGACCTGCAAAAAACAATGATTTTGGTTTCGGAGAACCACAAATGAAGTAGTTCTAGCAGCATATGTTTGGCAAAATAACAGAATGGCAATGAGTACATAAAGTTAACCTTTTTTTGAGTTCATCTTCTATCTCAAGGCACTACTCAAACCTATGTTTCTGCTTTATAGCCATTGAAAGAACTCACATAAGTTCTGGAAAAATGAAATCTACCGCGAACAAGCGCAACTTTTTGTCGACATTCAAATTTCAACTTAGTTAATGTTAATAAACAAGAGAGCAAGGGTTTACATCATTGAAAACGAAAAGCCAAACTAAATATTAAAATCCGGTCCTCAAGATCTAGTTGAATCTATTTTGACTAAGAATATAAACTTTTATTTCTTGACTACCTCATTCTTGCTTAAAACTCTCTTTTATTCTCCAATACATTTTCCACACCAATATCTAAATCTGGCGACAAATTTCATAAGATTTCAAAACGACATATTCACAAGTGATTTCTTTTGTATGTTCTTGATTTAATGAGTTCCTTACTAAGTTGCACATTACTTGATATGAACTTGAATTTTCATTACGATCCAATTTTTTCTTTGCATACTTAAATGCACTTGTAGTGTTTCCTCTGTTCTTGCTCAACAAAAACTGGAATACCGAATAATGTAGTTTGTTGTTCTCATTATTTGCTTATGGGTCCTTTGCCACCAATTTCCGAGATTTTTTTTTTCCTATTTTTCCTATGTTGTTAAGCAAGAATGGAAACTTCCAAGAATTAATCGCTTGACAAATGTTGCCTAAGACCCAAGGAAACCGCGATTAAGATATAGGACTCAACGGATTAGATTTAGAACCACCGATCATGTTTCTTCTTTATTTGATCAATTCTCTTATTATATTGTCAATTTAGAACGACCATCTCTTTTAAAAATTTTCTCAAGATCAAGATAAGAAGAGAGAAAACATAACTCCTGTATATGTATACAGTTTCTGCGGGACCGGTCGAACATTCCTACTTCCTATGTGCTTCAATCTTAAGATAACTTTATTTCTCAATTTCACCGGTGCAAAGGGTTTGTAATCGTCCAAACAATTTAGGATGTGTTTGGAAAAGGTATTTCTATGATTAAGTCAATATATGCTTGACCACAAATTATATTGAATGTTGTAATAATTGAACCAAACTACCTTACCTAGATCTTTTATTTATAGTGCACACGATGGGCTTTTATCTACGAAATATTTTGTAGATAATTCCAGTTGTAAATTATTCACAACTATTTTTGTAGATAATCATGTTCGTAGGTTATTCGTAGATAATTATTTATGTCTTCCTTTCATAGATAATATTCGTAGGTACTTTATCTACGAAACATAATTTCATAGATAAAGTTACCTATCAACTCAATACCTATGAAATTTGTTTCGTAGGTAATTCGTAGATAACAACGCATTACCTACAAAAAGAGAACATTACCTACGAAAAAATGACGTAAATAATAAGCTGATTTCTTATAGTGTTACTTACAACCAGCTTAATTGATTCAGAATCTATCTTCACTAACCACATTTAGGTTGTTTGATCATGTTGAACTACAAAATTTCTCTGACCGACCAAGTGTACCGATCCATCTACAGGACATCGATGGTTAGTCAACTCCTTAAGGTCGTTTGATCGACATGTTCATACTATACATATACCCTCTTGGGTGCCATATGGTTAATGTACAATATACCATTTGGTCTAAAGTGTATAACCAAGAACTTAAGAACTTAATAAATATTTAGTTAAAAAAAGCTAAATTCAAACTTTTCTAAAGTTAGGAGAACAAGGGACCAAAAACATATTTGACTATAAAAAAACATAATATGCAATTACAATCCTTTCTTTTAAATATAACTAAATTTGTCCCTTTAATTTTTAATTATTTGTAATTTTGTCAAATTGGAAATAATGAGAATGACTATGTTGGTTCAATGATAACCGACATAGAAGGAGAAGCGGTGACCAACGGCAAAACTATGCATTGACATAGGGGAGCCACGACTCCCCTAGTTTTTTTTTTGGAATTTATTATATATATATATATTTTAAAATTATATTTAAATATTATTTATATTAAATTTATATTATGGGAATTATAATAAAAGATAAAATAAAAAATTTAATGGAGACATTGATTTATAAAAGAGATTAAGATTATTTTTGGCTATAGGATTTTTTCACCGTGTAAATTATCATGAAAGTGTGTGAGGAGAAATAAATATAAAGAGATAGATTGGAAAACAGAGGTTGGGAAACACATAGATTGAGATTGAAGTAATTCTCGCATGATCTCTCACAGATCAAGTTTAGTATCTTATTATGATTTATGTATGTCAGATTTATGAATCTTTTTAAGATGTTTCTCCAAATTAAATTTATCTCAAATTAGTATAAACTTAATTATGATTTTAGGGATTCTTTTATGAAAATGGTATGAACCCTAATTATACTTTTTTCCTAAATTATTATAACCCTTAATTATGAAATTTAGGAATTTTGTGTTTTCTGCTACCTATGGTAATTTTTTTTTAAGTTTTGAATTTATACCGTGTTGCTTATTTAACTAAAGTGGTATAAGTTTTGTTATGTCTTGCATTGTGATAATTGTGATTTCTGAATATAAATTCTATCTTGTTCTAAATAGGTGAAATGTGATAAATTTATATTAGAAACATTATGATAAAGAGTAAAAAAATTGATTCTTTTTTTTAAAGAATGAGGTTTGTGATAAAGATGAAAAAAATGCATATATGTTAACTAAACTTTTCATGAGAACCAAGAATTCAAGACAATGAAAACCAAATCTCTAAAGTTCCTAAAGTTATATATAATGAATTTAAAAATTCATTAGAACGCGATTCAGATAAAGTGTCTTCAAATTTGACAATACCCACCAAATCAAATTGATGAAGTACATAGGACTGATCTAAAATGATATTCATGGTTTAGTATCATAATATAATAGTATGATATAATAACGAATAATAATCATATTTTTTTGAATTCTACTATTATGTGTGTTTGTTTTAAGCAAAGGAAATGAGGAGAAAAAATGAATTTTTTTTTCTAACAAAAAAAAATTATATATAACAAATTTAATTTGGCACCCCTAAATTTTTTCTCCAAATTCCGTCATTGGCGGTGACAATTTTGTGATAAAATACAAGACTTTATGTGTCGATTATCACTAGAACCGACATAGTAAAATACAAGTTTATAATATTATTTTTAGTTTAAAAAACAAACACTATGCTAATTCATTACTATAACTAGGGCTGGGCATAATTAATTTAATTGTACTTTACTACAGTTAATTGTATTGTTTTATACTAGAATAAATTGAATTGGTTGTATTAAAAATTGAATTATACTATTGTCCGATACAGTTTTTGAAAACCAAACTTAAATGAGTTAACTGTTTCATTACTAAACTGCATTTTAGTTTTTTTTTTCTTTGTGCTTCACGCTTAGCTAGTACTAGTAATGTACAACACTCACTGTATTTCCTCATCTCATGTACACTGTGCACAAAATTTGCTCTTTGATTTTTTTTCATTTCATGTACAATAATAAGAAAAAGTATGTAACACTTTTTAGGTTATATTATAATAATATATTTAAGTAACAATTGTATGGTTATATTATAAGTTACAGTTTCATTGATATTAATTACTTAATTTTATAAAAAATAGTATGTAATATTTATTTTTTTTATAAAAAATAGTGTTATATATAATTTATATTAATTAATGTAATTATCTAGAATAAAGAAAATTTAATACTTCAAACACTTATTTTCTAAATATATTTTTTTTATACGGAACACAAAATAAAATCTGCTTCTTTTAATTATAGTTTCTTTTTTTCCTCTTGAAAATGTGTTTTTCTTATATATCACATAATTACTATTATTCATGTATTCATGAAAGAGATTATAATAATGGGAGAATTAATTTTTATAGATAATATCTTAAGTTTTATTTTTATTATCGATTTAGTATGTAACAAAATCATGGGATATTATATATAATTTTATATTATTTTATCTATCTCTGTATTTCTTTTTTCAAATATATTTTTTATAGTTTTAAATATATAGTGTTTTAACTAAATTTATATTTTATTTAAATTTAAAAATATTGTAAATACATAAAATATTCTTTACTTACAGGAAAAACATTAATTTCAAACTATTGTACATGAATAAGTATAGCAGAAAATACTTTAACTTAATTAGTTATTAATATACTTGTTAAGTTTATTAGTAAAACAATAAAAAAAATTTGAAGAAAAAATTCAATAATTTAAATTGATGTAATAATTTATTAACAATTGAAATGATGAAGTACATTTTAGTTAAAAAATAGTACAATTTTGGTTTAAAATTAATGTGGTTTAGTTAAAAAAATGGTTAAAAAATAGTGCAAACTAATTTAAAAATAGTGCAGTTTCTACAACAGTTCAGCTTATAATAGTTCAGTTCATATTATAGTGCAGTACAGTTCAGTTTTTTGTTAGGCAAAAAGACAGTTCAGTTCAGTTTGTCTGACCTGTTTTTCAGTTAAGTACAGTTCAGGCAAACTACTTTTTAGTTCAGTACAATTTTTAATGGTTCAGTGCAGTTTAATATGCTTTGCCCAGCCTTACTATAACTGACCTAATATCTTTAATTTTCTTCTTGTTGAACTTCACCCTCCTTGTATGAGTTGCTCTCCTCGAAGTCTCTCCTTAATTGCACTTTACTTCACACTCGCTCTCATGCTCTATTCACCACTCCCTTTTTCGTGCTTTTCTCTCATTTAGGATTTTCAGGAAACATATTGAAGGTGAGTCTTGAACCTCAATCTATGTTATTATGGTTACTATTTGTTATTGTTATTGTGAGTATAATTTGACAGTGCACATTATGACAATAAACCCTAATCGCTTTCATGTTTCTGCTTCGTCTTCTTCACGTTCTCTTCAGGCTTTCTTCTTAGTTTGTGACGACTTTATCCTCGAGTCTGAGCACCTACATCGCTAGGCCTACGATGATGCCTTTGTTCACTTCAACGTTTGGTGCCCCTCTTGTTCTTCTTCAGGCCCTTTCAATTGGGAGGTCCAATTCTATGACAAACTCCAAAACCTCATTGGTGGAGGCAAACCCAAAATATGATGGTACTTTAAGAAACACATGTGGCCTTCGTCCAAATTGTTTGAGAATCCTTCGACCATTGATGATGATCGTGCCAAGTTGATTAACACTCTTAAGGATTGGAAGACTGAGAAATACAAAGAAATAATCAAATCTAGAACTGTAAAACCCACACCTAGATTTGATATTGATAGATGAGACCAAAGATGCAAAGATGTCATCCATGATTTTCAATACCAAAGTCTATAATTTGTATAAAAAGTTACACTTTCTACAACAAGTCCAAAATCAGTATAAAAAGTAAAAACTTTCTATATCAGTTGTATCTGTAGTCAATTTAAAATTTGTATTCAATAAAAAGTCATTATATATTATTAAGTGATTTTCTTCGCAGTATGTCATATACAAACTAAACAAAAATAAGCAAAATAGTTTGGAACAAATCTTTCTACAAAGATTTCAGAATCCACTAGAAAAGCTGCTTATGCTGGCAAATGTTAAACATGTACGATCCATTCAAATTAAAGAAATAAAAAACTGTGGTTACATCTGTAAGATTAATTTTTTTTAATAAGTCCTTTTAATTAGTCCTGTTACTCAAAATATGATTTTGGTTTATAGATAATGCATTTCAGAAGTTTACACAGTCTGCAACAGCTGGCACTATTTGATAAGGCATATTACATAGGAAAGTAGTTTATCTCAAAAGCACCGACTATTTACAGCGGATTTACAACTTTCAATGCATACGTAAGACGGAATACTTCCAACACAAAACATTTTCATGCAAATCTTTTTATCTATTCACCATGCGACTTTTTATTTTTCCGGAATTACACGGTACGTCATTGAGATCTATTTTGGTGTCATTGTTTTTGCTTTATATTAAATATTTATTTATTTATCAGTGATGATAATAATAAATAACAAAACGTTACTCTTTTTTTTTCTTTGCTCTAACACGGTTTGATTGGTAAGTCCACGCACGTGTATAGGAAAATGGTAGAATTGGGGAAGCTCTTACAAAATTGGCCTAATTTCAATTGTTTTAGAAGGCTAGATTTGCTTAATTTTGCTTTCAGATGAATCAAGCATTTTACCAGAAAAGTTGGCTTTACAATTTAAAAAAAAAAGTTTTGATAGAAAAAATTACTTTTAAACTACACAATCTTAAATTCATTTTTATTTTTTGTACAATCCGAAAAAAATTACAATAAAAAGGATAAAATGAGAACTTTTTTTTATCAAAGTGCAGAAAGAAAATTTGTGGAGGTTCAGAAAGAAGCTATCCTTGGAAGGATAGGAAAACAGCCCAACCGTGCCTACATTTGTGCCATTCCACAGTATTGGCTACCCGTATTCTAAATTGAAAGCCTCCCCTATTCCCACCCAAATTTTGCTATTTTTACCCCTTATTTGTTTGCTTTTTTTATTTTCCAAATAACATTTTTGTTTTTTTTTTGGATTCCAATCTGTTTGGTAAAACTGAAAAGGTAGTTATTAGCTTATTTGAATAATTTATAAATTAATTTGACCAACATAAAAATGTTTGATAAAAATATTCAAATAAATATATTTGGAATAGATTTTTGGAATCAATGTTTAATAAATATACCAAAGTAGCTTCTGTTAAGAGCTTCATAACATTTAATTTTTCTATTACTAGCTATTATATTTTAATGTATTTTCTTGTTTTCTTAATTTTTATTATTATTACTTATTTCAATTTTTCTGAGACACTTAATTGATGTACTATTTGTTAGGCTACTTTTAGTTAGTTCAAATTTAAAAAAAAAATGATATTATACAATGAAGGAATTAATGTTTCATTACATAATTTTATGTCGGAATTAAAACAGTAAAAATTTTAACAATCAAATTCAACGTAATAATTTAAATAAATAAATAAATAAAATTAAAAAAATTAAAAAACTAAATTTGATTAATACTCATCACATCAACTTATTTAAATGAAATGACATGTCAAAATAAAAAAATAATAATACTCTTAAAAAATAAATAGAAGTACAGAAAAGTTTTATAGAAATTTAGTTATTTAAAAATAAATAAATTATATATAGTTATATTTTTTAATATTATTTTACATTTATCAACTAGTTTATAAGTTAGTTTGTCACATAATTATAATTTAAGAAGCTAACGTGAATTCATAAGTAAAGAACTCCCTGGTGAGAAACTAGTTTATCAGGTAGAAGTTAGCTTATAAACTACAAGCTGTACGCTAGTTTTCTGAAATAGATCCTAATTTCAATTAGTTAGACTGAAAGTAAATTAAAAGTTATATATATATATATATATACTTTTTTTAAAAAGTTTGAAGATTTAATTCGATTACATTTTAAACTAGAGTCCATATTTTCTAAACGAAAATAGTTTGGATGTTTCTAAATTGGTTTAATACCGATTTTAATAAATTTGATATTAAAAATAAAGTTTAAAAGTGAACATAATTTAAGGAATTTAGAATGAAAATATGTTAGAATCTTTCAGTTTTCATAAAATATCCAATTAATATTTTAAAAAAAATAGTTTTTTGATATTTGGTGCAGATGTTTACTTTAGGATTAGGTAAATTGTTTGATAAATGTCCTAAAATAAAGGCACTTTACTTCTTAAGAAGTAAATGGTGTATTCGTTAAGTGTTAAAATGTAAAAACCAATATAATATGTGTGCGCACGTGTATGTATGTAAACTTATTTTGCATTCTTATTTATTGTATTAAATAAAAATAGAAACAAATTGATTGAAAAGAATAATTTAAAATACGAAATTATTTTTTCCGGACAATATTGCATTGTCTCTGTTTGATCAAAGAAAAATGTGGGCGAGAAAATGTATTATGAATCTATGTGTAAATTTGTGTTTTGTATTGACTATAATTGAGAAAGATAAATTTATTCTGTTAAGATTTTGATTGAGATAATATTAATATTAAGAGCAAAGATTGAATTTTTCGATATTTAATATAGATTCAATAAAATGAATTTGATCTACAATTCAATTTAAATTTTACTAAAATTAGATTTAATTAACTTTGTCAATGATATTAAATTCAATAAGATCGAACTAATATATTTGATTATTAGGTTCATTAAACCTTTCAACTTATACCAACTCAGTTAGATCTTTTAACTTTAGTCAACTCAGTTTGACCTTAGGTCCTAGTTGACTCGGCTCGACTTTCTATCACGACATACTCAGTCGAATTTTGACTTAGTCAAAATTTTTCTAAGATTGATTTGATCGATTTTTGGTTGAGGTCGACTCGAATTTTTTTCCTTAGCCACACCATGATTTTAGATTTTTAAAATCTAAAAAGTGATCTAATCTAAATTCAATCCAAATCCAATTATATGGATTGAGATTTAGATTAAGTGGATCGAGATTTGAATTTTCTAACTCCAAAAAATTATCCAATCCAAATTCAATTAAATGATTGGATTTAAAATCTCAAAATATGAATTTGGATTTAGAAAAAATTCATTTAAATGAATTTAAAACGATATGAATTTGAATTATTATGGATTTAATATCTAATCATTTACCGACCCTTAATCAATCCCTAATAGGGGTGGTGCATGACTCATTGATGTGAACTAACTATACATTTCTCTATGGTCCACTTCATGTGTTCAATCATTTTGCATGATTTTAAAATGTTCAATACTCTAAATATGAAGTGAAATGTCTACTTTTTCTTCCCTTTCCTTTGACTAAGAATAAAATATCTACTCCATCTACATGTCATAGGGGACTGCACACTGCATACTGTCAAAAAACTTGCATACTGCATATTCAACTTTTGAATCTAGCTTGCATCTTTTGTTCTCCCTTACTTCCTTCTAAATTTTATGAATGATCTGTAACACTCTTGCTTAATTTTAAGCATTAACTAATGAAATTCTGTTACCATCTATTTGGCCTTATAAGATCCTTTTATTGCCAACTTGATATCTAAACTATTACCACTTAGGTTAATACTCCACATTTTTTATAGTGCACATGAGTATCGACAAGGCAAATCATAGTGTTTGGAGCAACGTTTTGGACAATAATACTTTTCAGAGACCTTCATTTTTACATCATCATTTGTTCTTCTACCAATGTGGCAGACATGCGTATACATGAAGGTGTGTAAGTACACCTCTGATTTGATTAAAATTACTATCAAACATATGAAAAAAAATAGTTTATCTCTTTAATTTTATATATTTGTCCCCTAATTTTGTCCCGTTAATTTTTTAATTTTACTTTAAAAGGTTGCTGGACTGTGATTCAAATAATTTCTAATTGTTCGCACCCATTTAGAGTCTTGTATCCGTGACTGCACTTGTATTTGTCATATTATCTTATGCATAATATTTAGTACCATTAATATTAATGTGTGGAGCTGGACACTTTATACAATACTATATATAGATAACTATAACTTGTCTTCATACTATTCATAATAACAAATCGTTGCTGTCCCTGAATCTTTGGATCCCCCACTTTGTTGGAGCAGATGACACTAATATCAAAGTTTTAGTTTGTTTTTGAGTGCTTATTATTCTCCTAGAGCGATTGACTGCACACTCAACAGCCATATATGAAGAGAAAGTTACAGAGCAAGTAAACATATCAAAGCACTCTACCATTTGTGTAGTTTATTCACTTTCTAAAGAACTTGTTATTGTGACTTGTAAGAACTTATTAACACAAAGTACAACAGAATATTACACATATCTTTCGTACAATTTCTAACCAGCTAATTGGCACCAATCGGTGCCCCTCAGAAATCACATTGTAACTTGCTTTTGGAAAAAAAAAAAAAAAAGACAGAACAAAGAATTACAAAAGCATTAACCAAATGGAAAATAACATTGATTCACAAATCAGGACTTGTTGGTTAGTCCAAGGCCAGAATCAAGGACACATCAGAAGAACTCATCTTCCACGAGGATTTACCAATTGTGAGAACACTGCACTTGTGGCAGCATCTTCTGCATCATCATCTGTGAAAGAGTTTCCCCCATCAATGATATTAACACTGTTGTCAAAAGGCTCAAGACGAGTCAACTGAATTCCAGTGATGTGGTTTGTGCTGTTATCTTCAGGCTCCATGAGTGCTGAAGAGGTCTCTTGAAGCTGCAGAGCATATTCAAGATTCCACAAAACATCACCCATAGAAGGCCTATCCACTCCATACTCGGCCAAACACTTCTCAGCTGTTTCCCCAAACTTCTTCAGAGAAGCAGGATTCACCTTCCCCACCAGATTCTGATCCATGATTTGATCAAGCATTCCTTTCTTCTGCCATGTCATTGCCCACTCAGCTATGTTAACCTGCTCCCTAGGAAGAACAGGGTTCAGGGCTGGTCTTGTGCACAACACTTCCATCAAAACTACCCCAAATGAATACACATCTGATTTCTCTGTAAGCTGTTGCCTTCTGAAGTATTCAGGATCAAGATAACCGAAACTACCTTTCACAGCAGTGCTCACATGAGTCTGATCAAGAGCAGGACCAGTTTTGGAGAGGCCAAAGTCAGCAACCTTAGCAACAAAGTTATCATCTAAGAGGATGTTTGTTGTTTTCACATCGCGGTGAATTATGCTTAGAGATGCTCCTGTGTGGAGATAATGAAGACCTCTTGCTGCTCCGATGCAAATTTCAAGCCGTTGCTTCCATGATAGTGGTGGCAGGTCTGTTCCATATAAATGACTCCTGAGAGGTCCATTAGCCATGTATTCATAGACAAGAACCATTTCAGATCTCTCATCACAATACCCAATGAGAGACACAAGGTGGCGATGGCGAAGCTTGGATAACATCTCAATTTCTGTTCTGAATTCTGCAAGACCTTGTTCTGATCTGGGGTTCCCCCTTTTAACAGCCACATATGTCCCATCTTCAAGTGTTCCTTTGTAAACCCTTCCAAAGCCACCAACACCAAGAAGCAGCTTCTCGTCAAACTTGTTGGTTGCATCAAGGATCTCTTGGACAGTGAAGAACCGTCCGAGATTTGTTGAAGCTAAGGAAATGCAGCTTGCAGTTGCACTCTTCTGAGAAGTTGTTGACATTTTTGTCATGGTTTGAGAGTTTCCATATAAGGGTAAAGGAAGCCAAGAATGACCCTGTTGAGTAGACTTTGATTTGTATCTCACCATGCAGCAGTAACACAAACCAAGCAAAGCTATGACAGCCAGAACTCCAATGGAAGAACCTATTATTATACCCTTCTTGCTTTTACTTGATGATGAACTAGGAAGGAGACTCTCAACTGAAGAAACTCCATCCAAGCTCTTGAATGCATTACTGATCTTTATAACCTCCAATCCATTCATGGTGGCATTTGTGATATCTGCCATTGTATCAGGACCAACACTCACTGTCAAAATGTTGGAGTCTGCTGAGGCATTGGAAACAAAGTCCTTATAGTAAGGCACAGACAAATCATTGGTTATGGATGAGAGGTCAAGGCTTCCAAGAGCTATGTCAGTATTGATGAACAAATTGAACACCAGAGTGTTGAGAGATTTGCTAAAGATATCACAAAAGTGCACCCTGATGAAGTAGGAGAAGTTTGGATCCACAGTAAAGACCCAAGTGATGTTGAAATTTGAATTGGCTACATTTGCATCCCCCATTGCTTCAGAAGTGGCATAGACCCAATTGGGTGCAGTCTCAGGTGTAACACCTGGATGATACTTAATGCTGGAAGGGTTAACAGACACATTAGTGACTGAACTATTCACATGGAGGTATTTCTGATCATTCTCCCAAGTCCTTCCCAGGGTGTCATTCTGGGGAGTGAGCAAGGGACCACCCACGTTTAAACGATAAACTGTCTCAAAAGCAAGTTCAGAAAGGCCATTGAATGGTGCAGTTGGGTTAAGGGCCAATGCCTGATCAACAAACAAGTCATTTGGCATTGAAACAACTTCAATTGCATTGATAAAAGCCACTGCAGAACCATTTGAAGGAATGAAGGTGACAGTTAAGGTATCAGAGGTAACATTGATGGCATACTCCCTAAACATATATGAACCATTGTAGTTCCTAAAGGAAAAGTTGCACAAGAGGACAAAATCATCAGTGACCACTGTTATAACAGCTTCAGTCAAATTGTGGGCTGAGTTGGTAAGGGGGTAAAAATATAGTCTCAACCAGTGCCTACCTTCATCAACCCTAAACCTATAAGAAGCTTTCTCAGTGAAAATCCTAGCTGATTGATATATTGGAAAAGGGACACTAGAATTTGAACTAGCAACAACAGAATTCGAGGTTTTCAACTCCGGTGAAGAATGCTGTGAGTCAGGGACGAAAGTGCGATCTTGGAAAGTGATACTTTGGGATGAACCACAAGTAATTAGATAATTATCATTAGGAGTGAATGTAGCAGATGAACCATTCACCAAAAACAAATAATAAACGACAAAAACAAAGGAAACCCACTTTACAAGTTTCATCATCACCATTGTAGTTCCCCAAGAATGCACCAATCCATAAAACAATTGAAGCAATACCCTTTAAGCCTTTAACCTTAACTTTATCTCCCGAGCCGCAGAAAAACCTGCAACAACCTCGGATCTATCAATCTCAGAAGACAGAACTGGACATTTCCGTTACAAGCAACAGACAAAATACAATGATTCTAATTGCAACTTGCAACATCACAATTGACGAGACATTGCAGAACACAACACAACACAAACTCAGCATAGGGGTCTTAACAGGGAATTATGTTGTGTACTTACCCTTTAAGTCGTGAATAAACTTGCTTCTCCCAAAGTGATTAACAGGGCTCAAAATCTGAAACAAAATGAGACCCAATTTAGATTACGTGAACCCCATCACTGAAATCCCATCAAGTTTAGCTTTTTAGTGTGGCCGCAATGCAAACACCTTTTCCAGGCTGTTGATTAGGCTGTCAATTACAGTGGGAAAAAGTGGACCCCAGAAAGAGAAAATAAGAATAAAAATCAAAAAGTGTTATCAAAGCTTCAAACTTGAAGGTTGAAACTCCCACAGAACCAGCTGTTACTCGAAGATTCTGTGGTGTGGTGTAGTTTTCAAAACTCAGAATCTTTGTAACCAAACGAGTAAGTAACAAAATGAAGAAAATAAACAAATAAATAACGGAATGGAAGTTTAGGAATTGAGGCTTACAACTACTAAAATGGTTCTATTGTATACAATATGATAATATGAATCATTTGACAATATATTAATAATTTTGATTTGAAGTCTAAAGGGAGAAGAAAAACAAAAGAACATGGCTCGGAGAAAATGGTTGTTGCGCTGGGTTCAACGATAAGTGGGACCCACTTTAACGCGGCTTCAAGATACATAAGGGTCGGAAGTTGATAAAACAACGTATCAGAAACTCTTAGCTTTAACACAGTTAACTTAGCTTTCCACCATGGCTAAAAGGTTTCTCTGGAGTAAATTATTATTCTACAATTTTTTTGTTTTTTCACTATGCATTTCTTCTCCTTTATTTTAGTTTTAAAAAGAAGAACATCGTTGTCTTTGTTCTGTTGGAAATGTTTGTCTCATTCACTATCTCACAGCAATGTCGATAAATCTATAAATTATGCGGTGACATCCCTCGGTGTAAGAATCCTTTGTTGCACAGGTTTAATTTATGTTTAATTAATTAGGGATTATTTAATTCGAATTTGATTTTGATATACTGTTCATGTGAAGATTTTTATATTATTAATTGATTAAAAATTATTTTTCTTGTTATAATCGTAATATACTCTGATGAGATAGTTTAACTCAATACTTGTCTTAAAGTTATGTGTAAATCTTTTATACATGAATATATTCATATAGTAGGTTTCGAAATAATATTTTTTTGTAGGTATTTGAAGAATTTGATTACATGTTTTTAATGTAAACTATTATTGTAAATGGAACCACCTCATTAAGATTATAATAATGTTTAAAATTCAAAGGAAATTCGGATAAAATGGAATATAATCTTTTTTAATCTTCTTAATTCTTTATATTATTTTGTTTTCATTGGTGTCGTTGTGTTTTCTAATTTTACATTTATTTTATTACAAATATAATTTTTTTGACAAAGTGTAGAAGTTTTAAATATCAATTAATTTTTTCTTTAACAGTTGAAAGTCTATTTTTCTTTACACTAACAGTGACCAATGAAGTCACTGTCTTTGCAATATTGTTTCTTCCAAATTTCCGTGATATCTATCTGAATCTTGACCTTTTGTAGTTTTTCTAGTCAATTTTCGGATTAGGTAAAAAATAATCTTTTTCCTGTAATAAAGTTAATTAAAAAAATCCCTAAATAGACCTTCTCACATTTCATTTCCCAAAAGTCAATTTCGCAGCCGTGTATAAATTGTTTTAGGACCGAAAGACGGGTTAGAATTATGAATTTTGACGTATTTCTAAAAGGAGAAGGAAATTGTTTAGGAAAAAATAAAAAATTATAATAAAGAAAAATAATTTAAATTAATTAATTAAAAATATTGAGACTATCTTTAATTTAATTAGTGAGAAAAAATAAAAAAAATAGTTTAAGTGTAAATAATTTTTTAAAGAATTTAGTATAATTTCAATTTTATATATAATTAAAAATAAAAGTTCTAATTATTATAATTTTTTTTAAAAATGATTAATTTTATAATGTTGTAGTATAACATTAATATGTTATTATGATAAGTTAATTATTTAACAATTTTATTTTTTAAAAGTGTAAATTAAAAAATGGTTTAACTTCGATTAATGTAATTATACTTGAGATTAAAGATTAATTTTAAATTTCAAAATTAATTTTAACATAATCAACTATAAATATGAAAATAAAATGTACAGATGAAATTCTCATATTATCTGGTCTCGCTACGTCTGTCCACAAATATGGTGCCTCTATTCACACGTGTCTATTTATGTTTTAGGAAGGAGAAAATCAATGATCCAAAATATATGAAAGCAATCATCTTGGATTTTACCTGAATAATCATTGGATTAATTGTTTCATCCCATGGACATATTATAGGAGTGATTCATTCGATCTCCGTTTATTGTGGCTAATGTCTTCCACTTTTTCATTTGGGTACTTTAATATTGAACAAGCTTTGATTTTTTTTTTTTTATACTGGATTTTAATTAAAGACCCTTTCTAGTTGTTATTTTACTTAACAACTTTTACTTTCATGTGGACTTATACAAATATTGAACTTCATTTATTTTATTGTATTTGATTCTAATGATTATAAATTTGCAGTTTTCATTGTTTGCTTTTCTAAATTTTGGCTTTTTAATTTTGACTGTTAGCAATGTTTTAACTGTGCTTTTTTCATGCAGATACCAACCTCCTCTTCTAGTTGATCAAGTAAAACCTGTAAATGAATATGAAGAAGAAAGAGGTGAATTGATTGGATTTTTCTTTTAATATTTTCAAGATTGAATGTTGACTAATATTGATCTGATGTAGAAGCCTCACCAAGGATGCGAGGAAGAGGGCATGGTTGTGTAAGGAGTTGAGGTAGAGGTATTGCTAAGTACTTTGTTTCACTAATTGACTGTAAATACCCATATTATATATAGATTATGGAATGATCATAAAATGCTTTATTTAACTTTTTGTTAGGGTTTCTCTAAAATTTAAAATCTCCTTATTAGGAAAAAAATATGTCGTGCTAAAGAATTTACAATGGAGGTATGGAATATAGTGATGGTTGGGATGATGTATGTGGCTACGGTGGAAGAGGTTGTGTGTGGTCATATTAGAGGACATATTTTGATTACTTGCAAGGTACGACCACCAAAGAAGAAGCAATATTTTATTAGAAATTATTCGTTAAACTAATTAACTATGATTTTGAGCACAATGAGTCTCTTCTAAGTTTGCATACATGAATGTTGTCTTAACAATTCAATAATCCAAAGTTCTACTTAATTAAAAATTGTTTTACTTGATTGATAATAAAAAAAAAGTGCTTCATGTTGTCTTAAAGAATTTAACATATGGATATGCGTGGAGTCCAGAGGATGACAAGATCCACATATGGCTATATAGTAAGCAATTTCCTCACGCATGCGTTGAAGGTATGATTCATTTAGATAGTTTACTGTGTATAAAATATGGTTAACTTAATCTTGTTAAATTAGTGCTTCAATTATTAATTGATCCTTATTATTGTCTTATAAAAGCTCGATCTTGCTTATTTCAAATTTAAATCATCACCTTTGTATTTTATGGCAAGCAAACAAGGAGACATAGATGGATATATGCTCAAATGAGTCTCCAGCCACTAAATTATAGAAGTTTCCTTCTTGGAAGAAGGTTTTTTTTTTACATTTTTTGTGATGAAAAAAGGGCCATTAGTTAATATTAAACTATTAAAGTATAAATAGAAATTTTATAAACAAGTTTCATTAGTTATAAACAACTCAACTCTCTACAAACTTTTTCTCTAGAGTTCTCCTCCTTATCTCCAAATTCCTCACTCCTGTGCTCATTTGTTTAAATATCAGAGACCGCTAGGGTAACCCCTGTGGCGAGCTTTCTAATTCTGTCTGATCAGTTTCCTCAATTGAGTAAGTTGGTTTTCTGCTCTTTTCTTGGTCAATTGTTCTTGTGTATGCATGTGATCAATCATGAATCGCATGTGACTTCTGAGTTTTCTTTGTGAGTCTTTATTGATTAGTGGTTCTGATGATGTTCCATGACCATGTTTATGTTATTCCTAAGTTGAGTTGTGAGCTTCGTTAGCTGAAAGAGAGATTTGATACTTTTTTAGTTGTTTAGTCATCTTCAGGTAAGGGAAGCTAATTACAATGTGTGTGACATGTAGAATTATTGAATTGGTAAATTGCATGACTATTTTTTTTTTGTGAAATTGAGTTCTATGTTTCACGATGTGTGAATTTAGGTGTTAATTGTGATGTTGCTTACTTAGGAACATTTGTGAAATTGATATTTCTGTTAGGCCAAGTTGTATTGATTCTTATGGTGAAATTGAAATACATGTTTGATGTTGTGTTTCCTAAATTCATTACTCAGTTTGTGTATGCCTTTATAAAGAATTTCTTACACGGAATGATCCAAATGTCATTCACATATTCAAAGAATAAAGGCTATGAAATACAAACATGATGAAGACGCTCAACACAATCAGTAAAGGTGGACTCATGTTCACAATCCATTACATTTTCCCATGCTTCCATCACAACATCCCATGTTTCAAAAGAATTTACTAACATTTTGTATTTCGCTTGGACATTTTTATGAATGTGGAATTAGCATACAAATGATAACATTAAGGAAATACAGTACTAATAGCATTCATCAAAGCAAAATCTTTGTCACTCACAATTAGTTGTGGACAACTCTTATATGCCATGAATAATCCTCTAAGTCTTTCCAGAGCCCAAGTGAAATTAGTTTGTTGTTCACTAGATAAGAATGCAAAGCCATCAGAGAAAGTCAGCCTTGTAGATGTCAACCCAACTCAAGTAATGGCAATCTATATTTATTGGTTTTGTAGGTGGTATCCATCAACAAAATAATATTAAATGCATTCAACAATTTAACGAAATCAGGATGCGTCCAAAACAAGTCGCTAACCACCTCTGATTCATTTTGACATCTACTCCAATGGATGTAATTATCACGTTCTAACAGCGTCATCAAGTGTTGTTATTCATTTCTCAAACCTATCAATGATCGTTTATAAGTGTATCTTGCATTATATACTTGCTTTATCATTTTGACATTACACTCATTATTTTCTCTAAGAGTGAGGAGAATGTTCAGGCTTCACTTGACTCTTAATCATATTAACATGCAACAAATGTTCAATAGATTTTAACCTCCCAACAAATGGGTGACCAACTAAAGTGTGTGACATATCATGATTATGATATCCACACATTACCTTTATCACCCAACCATCTCCATTAGAAATTGGTTTGCCTCTCAGTTTAAATGGACAATCGCATTTTCTTGTGTCAAATACACTAGGTTAAACATTAAATTAGTACTTCCTATATTTACCACCCCTTTCACAACTTAATAATACATATGTCTTCCTCTATGTTAACCATTGGCTTTATCAGATCTATAATGAGAACAACAAAATCAAGATTAAAAGTTATCCCTCGAACTGAATCAACTCATCATGCGTGAGAAATATCTGATCGGTTGTAAAATTATTTGTATAGTCTCCCTCACACATCTTATTTATAAAAGAAAAGAAATCTAAGATAAAACTCGAATTTACTTACATTCTAGATACAAAGACTACTCTGATCACTTACACCATAACATCGATATACAATACCAAGTTTCTTTAGTAATAAGTGAAATGAAAATGAACAAATCCATACAAGAATCAAATAAATTTAAAACATAAATACAAATGAGTAATAAACCTTAAAAATATATAAATTATAACAAACAAATTTTAAATAAACATTAAAACAATACAAAACCATAAAAAAAAAACCAAATTTCGAAATCTGTGAGAGGGGGGTAATCAAATTTCTGCCTAGTCTATGCAAATGCAAAATCTTAACCCAATACTAAACAAACCAAGTGTAAACTTTTGCAAATAACCTATAATAAATGAAAATCTGCATTCAAGATATTCAATACTATGACATACCCATTTAAGAACCCTAATTGGGTTCATTTTTCATAACACAAAATAGTAGAATTTTATTCAACAAATGTACAGTGTGACAGGTCCATTAAAGATTCCATGAGATGAAAAACGGTATAAGTATTATACCAAATCAATCAAATTGAACAATTGAAAATCGAACCAAACCTTGCACTTGTTAGGGTAGCTATGACAAAAAATATATGCATAGGGTATCCATTAGGGCTGGGCAAAATAAACCAAACTGCATTGCACTACCAAAAACTGCACTACCAAAAAATGCACTGAACTAAAAAATGGTTCGCATGAACTGCACTGAACTGAAAAACAATTCAGATGAACTGAACTGAACTGTTATTCTTAAAAATAAACTGGACTGAACTGCACTACACTGAACTGCATTGAACTGCACTATAATATAAACTGAACTGAACTGTTATAAACTGAACTATTTTATGAACTGCACTACGTCAAAACTGAACTACACTATTTTTGGACTGAACTGCACTAATTTTTAACTTAACTACACTATTTTTGAACCGTTTTTGAACCGAATTGCACTGATTTTGAATAAACTTCACTCTTTTTGAACTGATTGTACTATTTTTGAACCGGATTGCATTGATTTTGAATTGAATTGCACTATTTTTGAACTGAATTACACTATTTTGAATCGAATTGCACTAATTACATATGATTGTACTACGCAATAATAATCTAAAGTTTATAATTTGAAAATGCTTAGAAAATAATACTTGAAATATGCATCATACTTCAATACACCAATTAACATTTTTATAATTTTTTTATTTATATTAAAGTTTTTTGTAACTTAAAATGTAATTAAAATATTAAAATTAATATAATAAATATAAATATCGGTATTAACTTATTTTTTATATTTTAAAATCTTATGTAATATTACTTTTTAGTTTTACAATGTTTATTATGTTGCGTAAAATTTTTTAAAAGGATTTATTTTAGAAAATTCTCAAAATTAATATTTTTTTTAACATTTGTATTCATTAATATTTGTGTGAAAAATGTTATAGAAATTTTATGAAGTTCTAAAATTAATATTTTAAGAATTTTTTAAAATAAATTCTCTTTAAAAAAGTTGATGCCACGTAATAAATATTTTAAAACTAAAAAATAATATTACATAAGATTTTAAAATAAAAAATACGTTAGTACCAATATTTATATTTATTATACTAATTTCAATATTTAATTTACAAAAAACTTTAATATAAATAAAAAATTATAAAAATGTTAGCTGTCACAAAATTTAATTTTTAAAAATAACTTCTGTAAAATCATAACATAAAAATAACATTACATAGTAAAATTCATTCAAAATAAAATAAGATATTGAATTAATTTATAATTTTTTAATAAATTAATTATAAATATTTTATATTTTTCTCAAAGAAAGAGTAAAAAAAAATTAAGACAAAATAAAATAAATATTTCAATATGAAAGAGAAAGAATAAAACGTAAGACATAAAACACATAAGTCCAATTCTTATCCTAATACCAATATTTTATTTGAGGTATTTTGTTCTTTCAATCTACTATAGTTCAATAGTTAACTTAGTTAACTTAGTTATCTTAACATAAGTTTAGTTTCTTAAAACTGAACTATTTTATAATACAATTCAATTATTATTATTAATAGTTTAGTATATTTTAGTTTAATATAGTACAATTAACTATAGTTTAATATAGTTTAGTAAATTATGCCCAGTCCTAGTATCCATAGATAAAATTCACAATTCACATAGTTAATAATTGCGAGTAGTGGGTAGCAGATATTTTAATACTCGCTTATAAACGGATTGGATGCGAGTATCATACTACCCGTACTCACGAGTACCCATTACCTACAAAAAATTAAAATTCAAATTTTATTCAAATTTTATTAAGTTAAATTTAATTAAAATTATATTTTATTAGACTAAATTTAATTAAAATTAAAAATTAATTTATATTACATTTTTATTTTATAATTTCATTTAAATTTTAGTGAAATAATATTTAAAATATATATCTTTTTTAAATATTTGAGGGTGTGCGGGTGTCCATGGATACTCGCAGATTTTAAAAAACTTTGCGAATTTTTTTTAACAGATACCCAATAGAAAAACGGATTGATAGATTTTATTTATTTCAGATTGAATAATGGTAAATATTATCCATGTCTGACGCGACTCATTGTGATCCTTAGTTGAGAATAATTGATAAATGTATCTTCACATCAATAATTTTTTTGTTTTTATTTTACCAAATTGTGTGTCCCATTTAATGCAATGCTTTTCCGGACAAAGCAAATCCTACGTAATTTTGTAAGAAAATTAATTTTATTTGTAAAATGAAAAAATATAATTTACTATCAATAAAAAATTTAGGGTTAAATATGTTTTTGGTCCTCAAGTTTCAGTGAAATTTGAAATTAGTCCCTCATCAAAACTTTTGACCAATTTAGTCCTTCATCTTTCAAAATGCATGAATTTAGTCCTTTTAACCAAATTTTGTTAAGTTTATCTGACGTTTCAAGCGCATTTCATGATAGTATTTAAATTATTTACACTGTTTAACACATTTTTGCTTCAATGTTAACTTAAATACTATCATAAAATGTGCTTAAAACGTCAGATAAACTTAACAAAATTTAGTTAAAAGGACTAAATTCACGCATTTTGAAAGATGAAGGACTAAATTGGTATAAAGTTTTGATGAGGGACAAATTCCAAAATTCACTGAAACTTGAGGGACCAAAAACATATTTAACCCAAAAATTTATTAGTATATCTGTCTTAATAAAATATTTGTTTTAGTTTAATTAATATTATGATGCTTTTTTTAATAAAAAAGAATCTCGAATCCACTAAATATACATGAGAGGGATATATACGAAAAAAATGTGTAACATTAACATAGTATTTTTCTCTACTACTCTTTTAGTTCACACAATGTTTTTCTTTTTTTCTTTTGCATTTCATCATATGAAGTTATTGTCTTTTAAACTTAAATAACTACTATTATAGCATTAATTCTTTTTATTATTTATCTTTAACTTTCTATTTTAAATTTAAATAATTACCTATAAGGAAACAATTACCTACATAATAATTATCTAAGATAGATTCATAAAAAATTTTTATTTTTATTTTAATAATTATCTATACCTATTAATAGAAAAATTAATTTCAAGTAATTGTTTTACGATAATTTTTTATGTACACAATTTTTTGTTAATATAAATTCATTTATTATTAACCTTTCAAAAAAATTTAAAATTTAGTTCAATATTTACGATAAAAGTTACCTATTGTAAGGTCCAGTTTTCTGCCCTAATATTTTAAGGGTTGCTTTAAAACTGTTGGGCCTAAAGGCTAGCCCAAAGGATAAAACTCACTCCTAGTTTGCCCTAACTCACACTTTCCACTCACTTTCAAAGAATCTTGAGCTGCAGTCGTCAACCCCTCTGCTAGGGTTTGTTTCCTCACCGTTGTCAAGTTCGCTCGAGCTCTTGCCTACTCAACGTAAGTTACCCTTCGTCTCGTACCATCCCTTCCTTATGATGTTTTCGTGTTTTCCCAGTTAGGGTTCTGTAGGGAGCTCCTCTTATGTTTGTTCCGAGGTTTTTTCAGTTCCCTAAACTGTTTCGGAGCTGCTGTGCTCACTCTTGTGGTGTCGAGGTCCTTTGCTAAACCCTTTCCAGGTAAGGGAAGCTAGAACCCCCTGTTTATTTGGTGCGAAGTCTATTATTTTGCGTTGTTTCGTGATTGATTGAGGTTGTATGCTGTTGTGAATGCATGAGATGGTTGGTATCTTTGTTTGGGCATGAAAATATGTTTGTGGTAGGGAGAAACAGTGGCAAGGTCCGACACTCTCGCCCAAGCGAGCCTGTCTCGCCTAGGCGAGACTTGTAGGAACAGGTCAGGGATGCACTCGAGCTCTTGCTCAGGCGAAAGCTCTTGTTTTGAGCGAGGCACAATCTCGCTCAGGCGAGGGACGCTCGCCCAAGCGAGCACGCGTGAGAGCCTTGGCATGTTGCTCCTGTTTTAGCCCAGGCGAGGGACCTCACCTTTGGGCGAGGGATTGTCTCGCTCAGGCGAGAAGGGCTCGCCTAAGCGAGCCATGCGAAAGCCTCCCAGCGTCCCTGTCGCCTAAGCGAGGGCTCCTGGCTTGAGCGAGATTCGTTGCGGGTTACACTATTCTCTTAGTTTGGCTAAATGAAAGGTTTGGTTTATGTTGTACTATATATAATGTATGAGGCTTACGAAATGAGATGCATGAGATAAATTGTGGTTACAAATTGGATTGTTGTGATTGTGTGATCTTGGCATGAGGAACAAATGAGATGGTTAATATTAAGGTGGCATGGTATTGGCATGAGATGGAATTCACAACTATGGTTTGAGAATAACAGATGGGTATGGATTTACTGGGAAAATGAAAGAGGTGAAATATAAAGAGCTGGCATAATGTATAAATGTATATGCATGTTAAATCCTTTTTGATTTATTGAGTACGATTGGTCTGTGTCAGTGCGTAATTCCTTGGGATCTCTAGGTGAGATTTTTAGGGTCGCGCTTTAGTGGTCAGGACGTAATTCCATGGCCCCTGCTAGTGGGTGTCCATGGTGGTGCCCCATCTATATAACTTGGTAAGGATTCAAGGTAAGGACTACATCCTGACACTCTAAGGAGTCAGTTAGTCTCACTTAGAGTGGACTGACTTTTGTGGTGAGAGTAGCAGGAGGCCTGAAACTCATTAAGGGATAACCTTGTGGGGGGATTGATTCATTGTAACACTTGTAACATATAGCTTGGGGGTGAGCAGCTCGGGGGTGAGCAGAGGTATCCACCACAAGTGCAAGCATCCGCTGAATCCGACCAGGTTATATGTATCCGGATGAGTCGAGTCGAGTCTTAGTGTATTGATTGAAAGGTCATAACATGTTTGGTTGATATATGTATATTGGACTGTGAGGGTATATCTGATTGAATGATAAAAATCTTTTTGGCTCTAGCTTACCCCTTGCTTGTTTGATTGCTCTGTATGTTGCTCTTCTACTCTTGTGATGATCATCAATTTATTGATAGGAGCAGATGTGAGAGGTACTCGTGGTCAACAAAGGAGAGAAGTTTCTGCTGTATAATCTGCATGGGCTAGACTTCATGTTCTTGATGGGCTTTTCTTTAGAGTTGTAGCCCATGTACCTGTCCGTCCTTTTTTATTTCTATATTTTTTGTTAAACTTTTTATCTAGTTCCTTTCGGGCATCGTGGTGTGCCTAGGATTGTAGGAGTTGTGTTTAAGACTCCAGGACTGCATTTCTTTTAATTATGCTTATTAATTAAATGGGACATTACACCTATAATTAAAGGTTGAATATAATTTTAGTTGTTGAATTTTGAAGTGAAATTGTGATTAATTATTACAATTTGTATCAAAATTTTGAATACAAATAAATTTTAATTTCGCAATAAAATTTAGAGATTAAAAACATATTTGATTTTATAATTATAAAAAATTTATTTTTAGCATTTACATTTTTTTTAATTAACTTATGGTAGTATACATGTGTGTAGGCACATTGATGATGTTAATAATTTTTTTTTTTTGTTATGATAAAAAGAAATGGACGCAAATACATTTGAAAGGTCAAACGGCAGAGAAGACTATTTCTTCTTACACCCCAAACCCCATAGTTTCTTCTACGCTTCCATTGGTTATGGAAAATGTCATAAGTATGACTGTATGGGTTTTATTTGGGAAACTCTTGAAGTGGAGAGTTTTCAAGATTGCACAATAAAAGAAAAAATTTTGAACTGAAGAAAGTCAGGAAAGGAGAGAAGAGAGATAATTTAAAGTTTATTTTGAAATTAATTATTTTCTCTTTAATCAAACATGAGAAAATGTGTTACAAATGCATATCTTTTTTCTTGCCCGGAGGCAAAGAAAGTTTTATAATTGCTTACTCACTCGATTTCAAATCTTATAATTAATAATGTCTATTACTGCTGAAGTTACAAATACAACGGTGCCAACACCTTCCTCAACAACAGCTACTCCAATCCAAGGCGGGGATGGTGCAGGAGTGAAACCCTCAAATCCCTCAAAATTCTACCCCAACTTCAAACACAATAACCTCATCTTTTTTACTTTTCTTCTTTTTCTGTTCCTAGGAGACACTTTTTTTAGTGCAGCGATGCAACTACATATATATTGTGTTAGTCATATCCATTGTTTTCATTCTCATGTCCGAAGTTGGAAGACCCAGTCTTGTATTGAGATTGAACATATCATTTTTAGAGCTTTAAGTTAAGTCAATCGCCCGTTTTGGTCGATGTCGTGGCATACTGTGTTTCTCAGACAATCATTATCGTTTAAAAGTGCTTTCTTACGATGGCTTCTTAATTTTGTATAGCTTACATGTTAGATAACAAATCGAGAGTAAAGCATTTCAGGGGTTACTTCTCTTTAAGAAGGATTGAACAACGTAAATCTCATCTCCAGCACTATCATAAAAGTATTGATTGCGATGCCAAATCCACAGTGCACGGGTTTCATTTTTCATCTGCATATATAAAACGTTACAGTTAGTTTGAAGTTCTACTCAATTCATGTTTTCTGTTGCTCTAATATGAATGCAATAACTATTGAACTTATAGCATGAAGGAATCAACAATGTTTTAACAATTTCCGTCCATAAAAGAAGTGTGAAGCATAGTGAAAGAAAGATGAGGTATACCTCCAGAATGCCATGACCAAAGCTACTTTCTCTGAAAGCACTGTAATCCCAGCAGAAGTTACCTGCCGCTGGGCCAGATGTAAAATTAAAGGCGCAGAAGCCACCCATAAAGTCATCTGGTGTAGTTGTTGATGGTTCATCAGCATGCGTGATTGCCATCTTTTCCCTGTTACCACCATCACCGACCGTGATATAAACAGGACCACAAGGATCCAATGTGTAATTGTATACCCTGTTTGATCTCTCATACGCATGAACCTGTTAAGAATTTTGCAAGCACAAACCATAACAAAAATGCAATTGTTTAAGCGTTTATTAAACTTCACCTCTTAATTTATCTATATGGTAAAGACAATGATAGGCCAAGCAACAAGTATCCTTTCACACAAAGTTCTTAATTCAGCAATGTTTATTTCATCCATAGATATTATAGATGATATTCACATGAAATAAAAAAATACACTTACATGACCATTGAAGACAATGTCAACGCCATATTTATATAGTAAGTCCTCCATCTCTACCCTCATACACTCTGCTTCTCTATCATGTGCCTTGTAGGTGCTGTACCAAGGTGCATGCCATGTAGCTACCAACCACGGAGTTACTTCCCTGTCAACAGAAGCCAAGTCCCTCTCCAGCCACTTGTACTGGTCCCCTGCAATTAACAGAGCGGATGACACTAGTAGTGAGTAACACGAATGTAAATAAACAGCAATGCTTTGTGAAGTCAAATCATGCTTGAATGCGGATCATGTGGAAGATAGTAAAGGAAAAGTTTAAATACTTATTTAGTCCTCTAGTTTGTTTTGAAAATTCAATCAGAACCTTAGTTTTTATTGTGTTTATTTTGGTCCTTTAGTTTTTTAAAAATATTCAATTTGATCTTCACCGTTATCTTTGACTTAACGCCGTTTTGATAGGGGTCAAGGTGGAACGCTTTAATGGAATGGTGGCACTTCCATGAAGTGATTTATGTAAATGGAGGAGGTGACATGGCAAATATGTTCTTTTTAGGGTTGAGACGTGAAATTTGCCCTAATGAATGGTTTGCTCTCTCCATCGTAGGGGTTGTCTTCTTTGTATGTTGATGAGGTCAATTATGGCTAGGTGTTCTTCATCTTCATCTTGCTCATGCAATGCGTCTCTAAGTGGTGGTTTCTCTCATGGTGGTGGCTATAGGGGTTTGGGTGTAACACCTATTTGCAATTGCGGTGAGTTTGCGGTGTTGAGAACGGCTAGAACTGCAAAGAATGGTGGGAAGCAGTTTTGGGATTGTCCTAATTACAAGGTTAGATTAATGGAATTTTTTGTTTTGAGCATTGGTTGATTTTAGTCTTTGCCCTAACAACAATTTTATGTTTTCTTATTGTTGTTTTGAAAAACAACATGAAAGTGAAGATGTGGTGGGATGCAATTATTTCAAATGGTGCACTGAAGAAGATGGTGACCAAAGAGATTCTACTATTTTGACACAAAGGAGAAAGATATATAATTTAGAGAAAGATGTTAAGCTTTTGAAGAAGTGGGTGAAAATCTTGGTAGGGGTGGTTTGTTTTTTTTAGTCTAATTAACATGACTTTAGTGTCTCTGTTGTTGAAAACTCCATGAGTTATGTAAAACAGAGAATGGGTTGTAGTATGATGGTATGTAGTTTAGGTGATGAAGGGTGTTAGATTTTGTAATACGAAATTAAATCAATGAAAGGGTTGACTTCTTTATACATTATGATGGTTTTTGCATTCCTTATTGTGATAGTCATGTATTAAATGTATTAAACTACAAGATGTTAAACATAGAATGTAAACACAGAATAAAAAGGTTGACTTCTTTATACATTAAACCATGAATCTGCTGAGGAATTGATAAAACCAGCTATAACAAGGAACTAAAACAACCATTGAAAGGTTATATATATATATATATATATATATATATATATATATATATAGCCATTGACGTTGACACACCAACATTCCACTTTCTAACAATTTTATTCCGAATATCCACTGTCTTCATAGTTGGATTTTCTATTACTGTGTTTTGTATCTTCTCACTTAACCACTTGGAAGTTATTAAACCAACATTGAATTCTCTACTACATATATGATTGTCATCTATTTTCTTTAATTGTCATGTTTGTATTGGAGTCATATACTCACAATAAGCAAACCAATGACATTTTCCTTTTGCACCCAAGCATGTTACCCTAACCCTTTGTTTATCATTTTTCTGGATTTTCAATCTTCTCCCACAATGCACTCCATATGTTCTAATGGCATCTAAAAATTCTGCCTTATCTCCAAAATAAGTCCCAACTTCCCATTTGTACTCAACCATGTTTTTAGGCATTGAAAAGGTGACAAACTGCCCATAATTTTGCGTGTCATCCACCAATGAATCACTCTCTTCACCACTCTCCAACTCTTCTTACTCCCAATCACCACCAGACCAACCACTGTCCAACTCTTCATCATCCCCTAATCCTTTCTCAACATCACCCTCCCAGATCCCTTTTTTTCTTGTCTCTAGAGTAACTCCCACCAATTCCACTAACATCACATTCTTCTACATGATGGACTTCCACTTGCACACTACCCTCCCATAAATGATGATCAACTACATCATCTAAATCAAAACCAACATTCACATCAAATAAACATTCATCCTTATCACCCAAAACCTCATCTTCAGACTCAACCCAACTCCAAACCTCACCCTCACCCTCCTCACCCACAAATTGAGCATTGTGCTCACCCTCAACCTCAAACTCAAGAGCTTTTACAATCTCAGCTTTAGATACTTTGTGTATCACAAACAAGTGAACCTGACCAAATCGTCTGGCAATATACTCACAATGTGGATTGCACCATGGTCATCACCCAAAAGCTGCAAACTTTCATCCAACACAAAAGTTTTTTTTATAGCATACCACAACTCCTTGATTTCAACATATCCCATTTCCTTAACTATCTCTAATATCTCAAAATAACCCTATACTATACTAGGCGGTTGGGGCCGGTATGATTAACCACTCGTCCCAACCGCCAACTTATAGTCCCAGTATCAACAAAACAATTGCTTAGCTATACAAAAAGATCATGCATACATAGCAGCCCAAGCAGCATACAACCAAAAAGCCGACTACTCCTAACTTAATAAATAATGGTTAAACTCCCAAGATCAAGTCACATGTCTCGCACTGGGCCGTAGCCCAGCCCTTACAGCCCATAAGAGATCCACTAAGCCCAATAAAGGCCCAACCCATAAATAAGCTAAACTGTGATTAATACTCGATAAATATAGGTGGACCCCAACAATTAAAGGTATGCAATTCATTAATTCACTAATATGTGATTTGACTTTTGAGAGCTTTTTTGCTAACTTGATCGTCAGAGTCTTTTCCACAGATAATCCCCAAAATGTCCGATTCGCCTACATTACAAGCACATACCCTAGCCGAGAAGTAGAGAAGTATCCATCCCAACGAGTCAAGGATTGGGTAAGATTTCATTTGTACTCCCTGATATTTTGTTACTGTTTCTGTAGGAACAAACCCCATTTATCTGGGTCACAAGACAATGTACTTATTTCCCCATTATATGACATTTTCCCACTATTAAAAAAATCCCCACCATGGTGGATCACCACTTCCATAAAATCATTTGACATGTCAACCTATATGTAAATAAAATACAATTACAATGCCAAATACCAATGCCCACAAAAACAACCGTTATTACAACCCATACCCCATTAAGGGTCTAACACTACTTCATAAATGGGGGACCACAACAACTGACAAAGAAACACAATGTGGGGCTTACAATCTGACAACGCATAAAGAAATAAAACAATCCACAGCTTCAACCAACATATACGAAAGCAACAACAACAATTATCAACACACATTTCGCAATACATAACCATTGCATATAAACCCTAACATCAAAACCCCAAATCCAATAACAAATGATAAAACTCACCTTCGATACTTAGGGCTTCCAGAAACCAACCTCCAACGCCTTCGCGCTTGTTGTCTCGATGATCACAACCCCAAATCTCTCCGCACCTTCGCAATTGGAAACCCCAATGACGAACTCCCACTCACAAGACGTGAACACCTAAAGAACTCTTCACGTCCACATTGACAAAACCCTGCCACATATACAATCTCACTCACTCTCCCGTTAATGATTTTGACGTCGTCCCTAATTAGGACTAAATTGGATGTTTTTAAAAAACTAAAGGACCAAATCGAACAAACTAAAAACTAGGGGTGTTTTTGAATTTTAGAAAAAAATTAGATGACCAAATAGGTATTTAAACCTAAAGGAAAAGGATGTGAAGCAAGAGTTTACCTGATTTGTCATACGATGTGTAGGAGTCGAGCATTATAAAATGTATCCCTCCAGCATTGAAAGAATAATATAAAGTGGATGATGATCCACTCTCTTCTGATGGGAAAGCAAATCAAGAACTATAAGCAACAAATGTCATGATTCCCTTCTATTACCATTATAGGGACACTAGAAATCAGAGGTTGCATGTACCTAAATGAACAAGGAAGTTGACTTGTAACAAAGATGAAGATAAGGTAGTCCAAGTGGAAGACAAGAAGAATGATGAGAAAAAGGCTGGTAAAGAAGAAAGTGAATGTCACAACGAGGTTGATACGTTTCATGGATGGGAGTGTCAGGAAATTCGCAAGAATAGCAGCCTGCCCCAGTACCATTAGTTAGATAAAGAATGGCATAAGTAACATCTCCAACCAAAAAAATAAGATTGGGATGGTTACTGGTGATGTGGTTAACTGTGGATGTGGTATTGTGTGTATGACCCAAGTCTCCAGCCACTGCTATTCTGTTAGGGTAACTTTTGGGGCCAGAAACTGGCATAGTCCTGAAGTAATGAACATCATTCATTGCTGACAAAAGAAGGATCTCCGCATGTAAAAGTTGTCTCTGGGGAATAATACAGTTTCTAGTCAGAGTAACAGTAACCATATGCTACCTACATCTTCAAAACTAGTCTAATAAAGACAAAACCATTCTAATCACAGTAAAGATATCATATATAATTTACAAGTCCGTAAGTGTAAAAATCAAAAAACAATCTTCCGAAAACAAGAAACCTCTTCTTTGAAAACTACTTACATATCTCAAAAACTCTTTCTCATGTCCACAATAAAGAGAATAATCCAAATTAGTATTCTTCTTTACTAGCCTTGCACTGCCAGTACCTGCAACTGATCTAGAAAAACTTCCAAGCTCATTTCATCAGTAAATATAATATCTGATCCATCTGTGTAGGTTGAATTTTGAGTAACAGATGGGTTCAACTTGGCGAGAAGAAATCTAGCCTGGCTACTATGCTGGTCACATCTTATAATCCTTGGCACTGGAACCCTGTCGGCCACCAATTGCTCTGCATCGAGTTCCGGGGCTTCCAACAGCTTTCTGAAGTTCTCATGATTGGGGTCCTTATCATAACCCAGTTTCCTCCACTGAGCGATCTTGGACCCGTGATGAATCACCACATAGAAAAAAGAATCAAAGAGCAAGATAAAATCCGGAGAAACAGAACGAATATCCAGCAGTACTGGAACAGGTGGACCATCAAACGAATATTGGAAAAGAGTAGGTTGAATCATTATAAGCGATCCTACTACTCCCTCGCGGTTCAGCATGAGCCGGAAAAATGCAGTTTCATCAGGAGTAGTGTTACAGACGTCAATGAATTGAGATCGCCTCAAGTGAAACATAAACTGGGGATAGAGCGAAAAGTTGGAGGATAGGCGGAAGGAAGATGGGTCTTCCGGCACATAGTCCCCAAACTTAGAAGTAAAACGTATGAGCGAGTCATCCAGCCATCTAATGACATCACGAGGATGGCATTTTTGTGCCCGTAGAATGGCGAGTCTTGCCATAACTGCAGCAGCAGCTTCTTGATCAAAACCAGCAGCAATATCAACAGAATGGTTTGCAACCCATCGTCTAGCAACAGTTGTCACTCTTTTTCGGCATCCCATGTTCCCCTGCCTGTACCGTGTTATAAACTGAATCAAAAATGCGGAGCCGGGTTGAATTCTCTGCCGCTGATTCACTTGGAAGAAAAAAGCAATGCAAGTTTTGTGGGTAAGTGTGTTTAACTTCCACAAAGAGGTGCCACCTTGTCCAACCTCAGCGTCACTCACCAAACTGTTCTTTCTATGCAGAGACACGCAAGGGCCAAGTGCTCCACTGATGTGGACATCTTCGGTGGTAACTATCTCAATAGTGGCATCAAAGTTCATCTTCAAATGGCCCTGGTCGTCAGACTTGAACATATGCCCGAGACATTTCTTGAACTGATCGGATTCGAAAGATTCAGAGAGAATCATGAATCCACCAGACTGCTCAACAGGTTGTCGAAGCTCGGCGGCCCCAACTTGGTCGAGCGAACAGGCAAAGAGATCAAGAACAACAGACGCATCAGATAGCCTCTTGGAGAGTTGGTTATAGAAAGAGCAAGAGTTGGCGTGGTGTCTGGCTTGGTTGTTGAAGATGTGATGGTGGGTTCTGATGGGTTGGCAGAGATCAGAATCAACAACAATTCCAGGTCCGATAGTGGCAGGTCCGGAGGTGAAGAGCATGATCCTGGAGCCAGTGGTGACAAGGCAAGACTCTAGAAGTCCGAGGGCGACGGAAATGGCAGTGCCGGTGCACCTTGGAGGGCGAGTGGCGGAGGAGGAGTCGAATGTGGAATGGATTTCTTCAATTGCAGAAGTGATGGAAAATTCACATTCTGAGAATGGCAACAGAAAATCCTGTTTGGGGGTGTGTCCGTGATGCAGCGGGTGTGTGCGGCCGATGTTGAGGAACTGGCGGATCTGAGGCAGAGGTTAAGGAAGATTGAATAAAGTCAGCGATGATCGAATTAAGTGGATTGAATGATAAAGAAAGGAGGAATTGAAGAGAATGAAATACCTGATTGGAGGAGAGATGACGGGTGCCGTGGAAGAGGTGGAGGGAGGAACAGGGGGAAGAGGCGAGATGGTGGAGATAGACCATGGAATCGAAGGTGAGGAGAGCAACGAGGGCGTGGTTGGGGAAGTGGTGGTGGAAGAGGAGGAGGAGTTCCTTCTTGAGGGAGAGGAGTTGGTCGTGGGGGGAGGAAAGATCGATGAGAAAGACGAAGGCCGGGGGAGGAGGAGGGGGAGAGGAGGAGGGGAGAGGAGGAGAGTACTCGACGGTGCTGTAGGTGGGGAAGAGTTCGGCAGGGAGGTTGGTGTCGGCGATGGCGCGGGGAAAGGGGTTGCGGATGGAGCAGAAGGGGCAGTGCCAGATGCGGGACTGGTAGTCGAGACGTGCGTAGGGATTCAAAACGGCGGCGCATCGCGAGCAGAGAAGAGGGTGGTATGGGAGGATAGGGACCTCACTCATCATCAATGGAGTGCACAGTATGCTCAGAGGGATCACCAGATTCGTCTCCTCCGCCGCCCACGAATTCCATGTCCACCGGAGCCCTTCCACCGCCTCCAATTCCACCAGGTCCATCTCTCTTTCTCACACGCAGTAAGAATGGAAATCACGTTTCCGAGCTGGTGATGCCTCTTGATTCAGACTTGTAACGGCATCAAGTTTTTCAAAATATTCTCCAGGTCGTAGCTTTACTGAAATTGTGGACCCAGAATTTTCACAGCAAACCCTAATTCTTTTAACGGAGAAGACATTGCTTTCAAACAAAATCTTGAATTAGTTAAATGTCTTCACTTTGATGGATTTGCTCTGCAAGTAGATGCCGGAGCGAGTAAACATCGAGTTCACTTCCTCCTCTTGTTGAAAGAAATTGGCGAGAACAGGATCCCACCATTTATTTGAAGGTGTAGAAAGAAAGAATTTAAAGTATATTTCTAATATTACTACTTTATTTCAATTTTTTTATTTTATTTTCCATATAAAAGCTATTTGGTTATATCAAAAAATTTCTTTTAAAATTATAATAATAATAATAATAGTAATAATAAATAATAATAATAATATTAGTATTATTATTATGATTTATTTATTTAGAAGTTTAAAATTTTATTTAAAAGTTTAGATTTAACTATCACATAAGTTTGAAACTTAATATAAAAATCAAATTTTATTTAAGAATTTAAATTTATTTAAAAATAAATCTAAAATTTAATACGATAATCAAATTTTATTTATAATATTATAATTAAAGTAAGTCTAAAATTTAATATTTTAAAATTTTTAGTATTAAAGTAAAGATTTAAATATATATTTGGTCCCTATTTTTGTCAAAGTTATTCAATTTGGTCCTTATTTTCGTTGTGTGGTCAATTTGATCCTCATTTTTGTAAAATTGCATTCAATCGAGTCCTTTTGGCAAACGATGTTAAAATTATTAACGTCATAGTGACATCGTGGAACTGTTTGGGGTACGTGTCAAATTTTGCAGTGACGTTAGCACACATTGGCATAGTGTTTATTTAGTTATAATTTAGAAAAATAAAATAAAATAAATTGCGTAAAACAATGTTTAAGTGAAAAATATAAAAAGGTGGAATTGAAGGTTAATTGCAACGAGAGAAAGTCGAAGTGAAAAAGTGAGAGTTGGGCATTCGAGTGTTTGAGAGATAGGGAAAAATTACGGTTCATGAGAAAGGGGAAAATTAGGGTTCTTATTCATCAAATTAGGGTTCGTCAGGAGATTGGAAATTACGCTTTGTTCGTGATTTGAGATTGGAGATTGGAGATTGCGCTTCGAGATTACGGTTGGAGGTTGTGATTCGAGATTGGAGCGTCAACCAGGTTAGTAAGCTTGAGAAATATTTGTGTATTGTTTTTTGGTTTGTGGTGCATTTGCGGTGGATTTTATAGCTTTGTGGTTTATTGTTTAAAATGTGGTACTTTTTTGGTTGATTTGTGTAGTGTATTGTCGCTTTCGATAGTGGGGAGTGGTCATATTTTGTGTTCGGTGGTCCCCTTGTGTTCCCCGTTGTTTATTCATTTTTCAGTTATGGTCCCCCGTATAATTGATAGCATGTTATTTTTATTTTTTTTGTATTTAGATGTGTGACGAGAGATTCAAGGTTGTGGTCCACCATGGTGGACATTTTGTTTAGAATGGTGGGCTATTATATGTGGGTGGATTTATTGATGATTGGTCATGTGACCCAGACACATGGAGGGCATTTTGAGGTGTTAGACACACTTAAGTCTATGGGTTATTTAGCTGTTAAAGAGTTGTGGTATGTTGTAGATAGACGACTTCAATTGTTGTATGATGATAATGGGTCAATTAATATGGTACACGTTGCTAAGTGTACTGGAGAAGTCCACTTGTTTGTGGTCCATATTGTGTTAGAAGCAGTAGTTGTAGATGATGATATAGAAAGTAATTTGGAATATGTGATTGCTTAAGTTAATGCTGAGTTGGGAGATGGAGGTTTGAGTGAGGTTATCTTGGGGGGTGAAGGTGGAGGTCTAAATGAGGCTGACTTGGGAGGTGGAGGTGAGAATCAGGCTTACTTAGGAGGTGAGGATGAAGCTGAGTTGGGATTAGGAGGTGAGGATGAACCATTGTTGGGAGGAGGTGTAAGACCCGTGAAATTTAAATAATTAAATAAATAATTATTTAATAAATACGGGTAGGGGAGCCTTTATGGCATTTAATGGAGATTGTTATGATGTGGAAAAGTACTAGCTCAAATGGTTGAGAGTACTTTGATTGTGTGAGAGGACTTAGGTTTGAGTACTATGTATACCATTTATGTGTTATTTAATTGTTATTATTTTAATTATGTGCATGGCCATGTTGAGTGATAATAAAACCTTATAATTATAAGAATTATCACGAAACATTAATTGGTTGAGTGGTTGTGTATTAGGATGACATTGGTTTGGTTTTGAGTTCAAACCTTGGTAGAACCAAAGTAAACTTTCTTTTTGCTAAAATTAGTTTTGGCTTGAATGTGAAAGGGCAAAGGAAATCCTAGCTGAATGGGCAGCCAAGTAAGGGCTGAAAAACCATCTCATAATTGTGCTTGAATGGCAATTACCACCATCAATGAGATAATTTTCGTTTTGGCCATTAATCACCCTTAATACCTAATTAAAAAGTGGATTAAGGGAGAGAAAGAGGGTTTTTGAGGCTGCCATTAGAGAGGACCTTGTGAGGAGGGAAATTCCAGAGAGAAAATCGTGTTTCTGGTGTGAAAGGAAGAGTTTTTTTGGAAGGAATCAAAGGGAGGGCATTGGTGCTCAAGGGAAGAGTCATAATTCAAACTCTAAGCAAAGGAAATTCCAGGTTAGGGGAGTTTTTCTCGTTATTTGTATTTTGGGTGAATAATGGCATGATCTGTAGTATGAATTGCATGAGTATTATCTGTTTCTGCATGAACTGTTGTGTTTCTGGAAAAATTCTAGAAACCGCCTGGCGGATTATGCATAGCCGCCAGGCGACTCATATGATTTTTTGTCTTTCTGGGATCCTGTGAGAGGAACCGCCTGGCGGTACATTCCCGACTGCCAGGCGATGCATAGAATTTTTACCCAATTCTGGGTTTTTGGATGTAGGGTCTGGCGGTATGGATGAATTGATGAATTGTTGCTTAGGGAATCAATTAGCGAAAACTGAAATTGGTAAAATTTGCTATTATCAAATGGAAAGAGTAGTTTAATTGGATTGTTAAATAATGGGAAGTGTAGGCGAAACTGTATTGGAGGAATTGTTGGAGAGAAGAGTTGTGCTGGTGCTGAAAATTGGGGAAAAATTGCTCAGAACAGTATGCACCGCCTGGCGGCACGAAGCTGGCCGCCAGGCACCATATCAAAGATGTGAGGGGTGCTCTGGTTCGCGAGAAACGCTGTTTTTCGTACTTTTCGTGCAACAGGAACCGCCCGGCGGTAGTACAGTCCCGCCAGGCGCTACCTTTCTGATTTCTTGGCGCTAGGTGCCACCATTTTTCTGGTTCGCGCAATTTTCGTAAAACTGCATTTCCCGGTTTGTTAACAGTCTGATTTAGGTGAAATTCTTACATGTGGTCCACAATACATAGTTCTTCAATTTGAACGGTGGAGATTTGATTTGGAGGTCAGTAGCCAGAGATATACGTTACTCAATATTGCTGATTTTGGTGTATTTAAAATACATGAATAAGCTCTTGATAATTTCAAGTAACTTCTAATGAAGCAGGATTGGGTTGTGTGGTAAGCCTCTATCAATTTGAATGTCCCTTTGGGTTAGTCACATGTTAAGAATTGGTTATTGGTGAATGCATGTGTGTCAATATTAATTTGCATTGGTGCCAAGATCATGTGCTTAAATTATTAGAATGCTGCTGCTTATACTTGTTTGAGCATGCGTTATTCATAAGTTAGAATTGAGTGCTAGCATGGGTTTAAAAGGGAAGAATATATATGAAATATGAATGGATTGATTTTACTTTGTTCTAGGTGATTAAAAGTTAGTACTGCGCAAGTACTAGTGTAGCGCCTTACGGTGGTGTTCGACCACCAGGCGATAGCTACGAGACCAGTAGAGAATTGAATTGTGTGGCGTTTGGCGATAAGGGTTGTCCCGCCAGACGATAGTTGTAGAAACAATAGCATTAGAGGCGCTTGGCGCCTGGCGGCACGTGTCCCCCACCAAGCGATCTAGAAGTCTTTTGCGCCTGGCGACTTTTGATGAAGCAGACGTTGTGTTTTGCTTGCTTTGGATGTGTGTGGTTTACGAGGCCTTGGGCGATATATCATGGGTCAGATGCTGGAGTATTCCTGAAGTTGTGGCTCAGGATGGAGCGTAACACGAGCATTATTCGAGTTGTGGCACGGAATAACGAGTGTTCCCGCATGTGTTCTACCAATGGTGGTTTGTAGGTTGGACAACAACGATAACTTGAGATTATCAACCAAAGACGTAGAACATGGATTACATGGTGGTGGCCATGTGATATGAGATCAAAGGATGATGATCCTCGGTTTTGTGTGTGTTTTGTTATATAAATTGATTCATGTATTTTATTATGTTAGCTCACTCTATCTGCTTGTGTTTGGCGATGATCGTGTACGTGGTACACGGGAGCAGTCGATGTTGCAGGTGGATCTGGTGAGGCATAGAGCCAGAGCGGGGCTAGTTGGGAGAGGACTTTCTCAGAGTTTTATATTTTATGAGTTTTTAAAGAATTTGTAATATTTCATATTACTACCCGTAGACATTATAATTGAGTTTTAAATTTTCTGGATTTGAGTTAACTTCGGATGTAATAAAAGTTTTATATTTCCCATGTTTTGGAATATGGAGCTTAATAAATGAGCATTTAATATTATTATCTTAGTTTATTAAGTAAATTCGTAATATCCGGACGGGATGTTACAGGTGGAGGTAAGGATGAAGTTGAGTTGGGAGGTGGCAGTGAGGATGAAGCTAATTTGGGAGGTAGATGTGCGAATGATGCTGATTTGGGAGGTGGAGGTGATGCTGACTTGGGTGGTGCAGGTGAGGATGAGTTTGGAGGTGGAAGTGAGGCTGACTTGGGTGGTGTAGTTGAGGATGAGTTTGGAGGTGGAGGTGGGGCTGACTTGGGTGGTGCAGGAGGTCAGGTTGGGGTGTTTGAAACTGAGGTGGATATTGAGACCGAGGTGCACAGTTGGGATGAATCAGAGACTGAGGATGAGGACTTTGTTGATATTCTTGTCAATGTAATGGGGGACATTAATAATTTTGATAATGATGTGGGTTTTGTGATAGTTGAAGTGGGTATAACTAAAGAAGAGAATGAAAGTGAATGTGAACACAGGGGGAATGTGCGAAAACACATTGATACGGGGCTTTCTAATGATTAGTGGTTGTTAGATGAATTATTGAGTGGTGGAGAAACTGCTTGTGAATCAGAGGATGATGATAGCAGTTGAGATTTTTTTGGGATGTTTACGATGCCGAAATCCATGGTAAACTATAAGTGGGATGTGGGAACATATTTCCTTGACAAGGAACACTTTAGAGATGTTGTTAGAACGTATGCAATTCGTGGTGGAAGAAATATAAGAATTGTCAAAAATGATAAAGGTAGAATTAGGGTGAGATACATAGGGGCCCAAGGAAACTATCTTTGGTTAGCTTATTGTGCGTTGTTGACTTCCCATCATAACTGACAATTAAGGAAAGTTGTTGATGTTCATACTTGCAGTAGGGAATTTACCATTGATATAATCAATTCTAAGTGGTTGAGTGAGACTTTGGAGACAAACTTAAGAGAAAATCCAGGTTTAAAAATCAATGAAATACGTAACAAGGTTGTTAGAAAATGGAATACTAGAGTGTCAATGTCTATGGCTCGTAGGGCAAGAGCAATGGCCGCAGACCAAGTCCAAGGTTCATTTAAAGAATAGTTTAAGATAATTTATGATTATGCAAATGAGTTGCTGAAATCCAATCCTGGATCTACAATAAAATTGAAAGTGGAAGATGTGCAGGGTCAAGCAACATTCAAAAGGTTCTACACTTGTTTAAAAGCATGTAAAGATAGTTTTGTGTCATGTAGACCAATAATTGAGTTGAATGGATGCTTTTTGAAAGGAAGGTGTGGGGTGAGTTATTAACTATTGTTGGTCGAGATGGTAATGACTAGATGCTGCCACTATGCTATGCACTTGTTGAAATGGAGAAGAAAGAGACATGGACTTGGTTTATGGAGCTATTGATTGAAGACTTAGGTGGGCAAGAAGTATGTCAGTCCATCACTTTCATGTCAGACCAACAAAAGGTAAATTTCAGTACTGATTTAATCAATATTTTAAAGTGTTTGCACTATGGTCATGGACTTATATATTTCATTTTGGCTTATGACAAGGACTTATGCCTGTTATACAAGAGCTATTACCTAGAGCAGAACAAAGATTCTGCATGCGCCATTTGTATGCCAATTTTAGGAAAAAATTTGGTGGGAAGCAATTAAAGAATTTAATGTGGCGTGCTTCTGTAAGTACATATCCCTAAGCTTGGGAAAGAGATATGAGAAATATCAAAGAAGTCAATCTTGAAGCTTACAAATACCTCATAGCCATTCCACCAAGGTTTGTTTTTTATCCTTCATATTGATAATACTGTTATACATTATGATAATGTTAACCTTTGTGTGACACTTTCATTTTCAAATTTTGGTCCAGATCTAGGTTCACAAATCAAGCCATATGTGACACTGTGGTAAACAACATGAGCGAAACTTTCAACAATGTCATTATTGATGAAAGGACTAAACCAATTATATCAATGCTAGAGGACATCAAAATTTATTTAATCAAGAGGTGGGCCAAAAACCGAAAGAAGGTGAAAGCTTTTAAAGGTTCAATTTGCCCAAAGATTAAAAGCAAACTGGCATTATAAAGATTACAACAACAACAATAACTAATCCTAAGAAAAATTGGATCGTTTTCTTCATAACCCTCACAGAAGTCTGTTGTTCAAAAATCTTCATCTTTTGCTAGGCTATAATACCATCCATTTCATCATATAATTCTTCATCACACCACTTGAAGTAGTTACACCACACCATATCAATAGAAGCAACACTCTTGTACTTAGACCAACCCCAAAATTGTCTACCATTATTCTTCGAAGTTCTTGCCACTTGAATCACTACAACTTCTCCATATTTGCAAATGGGGATTAAACCCATATCCTTGGAACCACGAATATGAGACCCACCACAACTTGGTTGCCCCCAACTATTACAACAAGAGGAGGAAGATGAATGGTGACGAGACATACCTCACAAACACGAATTCAAAGTCACCAAGTGGATTGTGCACACGTTTCTTGTTGGCCACAAATTTCCTGCAAACCCTAATTTCTTCCCCAATTGAATTTCACTTACTTTTAAACCTACAACGGCCATAAAAATGAACAATGTGCCATCGTTAAAGCAAAAATTTGACACGTACCCCCAAACAGTTCCACGTTGTCACTATGTCGTTAACAATTTTAACATTGTTTGCCAAAAAGATTCGATTGAATGCAATTTTATAAAAATGAAGACCAAATTGAATAATTTTGACAAAAATAGGGACCAAATTGAATAATTTTGACAAAAATAGGGACCAAATGTATATTTAAGCCTAAAATAAAATATAATTTTGATTTAACAGAGAATTGGAATAGCAAAAAGGAGTGCAAATAGCATAAGCATAATAAGATGGGTGAAAGCATTGAAATGAGGGGTGAAAACAGTAATATGACAATTTCAAAACCTTTGCTAATATCAAACCAAGCGAGTTAAAAAAAAGAACAAATTTGAATGGGTCAAGTCTCACATTTTCTAACCCTTTTTTACTTCCACTTAAAATTATTCTTATTCATTATTTTATTTTAAGGAAAAATATGTTTTTGGTTTTGAAATTTGACCTTAAATTGAAAATGATCCCTCATCGAAACTTGATCATTGTTTGGTCCTTACATTTTCAAAATCATTATTTTTTGTCTCTATTTTTGGATGGCATTAAAAATAACAAATGGTGCCATGTGCTATTTAATTTTTTTTATAAAATAAAAAACTAGCGTCGGGTAGACAAACGCTTTTCACAAAAATTAGAAAAAATATGTTTTTAGTTCCTGAAGTTTGAACTTAATTTGAAAATCATTCTTTATCGAAACTTTTAGTCACTGTTGATCCCTGTATATTCAAAATCACTGTTAATATATAATAATAATAATAATAATAATAATATTACTATAATAATATTATATAATAATAATATATAATTATTAATAGCATTATTATTATATATTAATAATAATAATTATTAATATTATACATTACTATTAATAATATTAAAATAAATAATAATATTATAATTATTAATTATATATAATAATACTAATATATAATTATTATTAATATTAATATTATTAACAATGAACAAAAATTGTGTATTAATATATGAGTAATAATATTAATAATAATTAATAATATTATATATAATAATAATATTATTATTATTATTAATCTATAATAATAATAATAATACTATTAATAATTATATATCAGAAATATTATTTTAATATTAATATTATTTTATAATCTTATTAATTACTGATACTATTAATATTAATAATAAATAATAATAATATTAGTATTAATAATATGTAACAATAATATTATTATTAAAAATATATATTAATAATTATGTTTCATGATCCATCCGTTTTAGTACTGTTGGATATTCATTTTCATTCTCCAGATTTTATCTTGCTCTTTGATTTTTTCTTCTATGTTGTGATTCATCACGGGTCCAGGATTGTTCAGTGGAGGAAGTTTGGTTATGATAAGGACCTCAATTATGTGAAATTCAAAAATGGTATTGTTGAGAGAAAATATCAACACCTTCTAAACGCTTGTAGAGCTCCTCTTTCAAGCAAAAGTTCCTAATGTATTTTAGTCTTTTTACCTCAAACTTGCAGTTCACATAATCAATAAACTTCCAACACCCTTTCTCAATAATAGATATCCATATGAACTAGTTTATTCCACTAAACTTGATTTCTCAAATTTAAAAGTTTTTGGATGTTTGTCCTATGTTTGCTTCTTATTCAAACTACCAATCAATTTTGTCCGGCATGAATGCCTAAAACATATCTGGAACAATAAAAAAAATACAGTTATGTCATTTTTATCATAACAAATTTCAAAATAAATTGAATTCCAAAATATATCATACCTTGCGGTCAACACTAAAATCACTTCCCTCATTAACTGCACTCATATTTAGCACATGAATACATAACCTAGGTAAGCACAATGTCAGCACTGAGACTTACTTCAACGTAATTCTTCTCACTTTGAACAGCTACCACTCATGCACAAAACACTTATCACATAATCACTTAATGCAGCAGAGGTCATAACTTGTGTGCACACAAGTCATCACCAACAAATCAGACATGTTTAATCCACTTGGGTATGAAACCACATGAAAGAAATAATTACAAATCGACACATATTACCCATACTTAATCACTCCATAATCAACTATTGACTGGTATGACATGAAAGATCAAAAAATTGAGTCATACCACATCCTTTCAAAAAATTCAACACAGGTCATCACTTGTGAGCAAACAGGTCATCACCAATAAATCATATAAATGTAATCAACTTGGCTATGAAACCACATCACAAAGATAATTACAAATCAACTCAAATCATACAAAGTGAATCACCCCATAAACAATTATTGACTGGTATAATATGAAAGTTCAAAAAATTGAGTGATACCACATGATTGCAAAAAATGCAGCACATGCCATAACTTGTGTGCACACAAGTCATCACCAACAAATCATACATGTTTATTCCACTTGCGGATGAAACCACATGAAGGAAATAATTACAAATCAACATAGATTATCCAAAGTGAATCACCCCTAAAACACGTATTAACTGCTATAGTTTCAGAGTTCAAAAATTAAGTCATACCACATTATTGCAAAAAATGCAGCACAGGTCATCACTTATGTGCACACAGGTCATCACCAAAAAAATAAGACAGTTTTAATCAACCTATTCAGAAAACTAGTATTCATGCACCTATCAAAGTACTTGGTTGATTAAAAAGCTACTTCTACTTCAACTTCGACTAATTTCACATCCAAAGTAAATCCAACAATGAACAATCATCTACTTCAAATGCAAAAAATCAAAACTTTGGGTCTGTTAAACACTAAAACAAATCTTAACACAACAAATAGAAAAAAAATCGTCATACCTCCAATCTCATACAACCACCGTCGTTCGTAGACCTGCAACCATTGACTATGTCGACTATGCCACCAAAAACAAAACAAAATCTCAGTTCCTTAACCAAAAAACCCACAACGGCGATTCCAAAAAAAAAACGACAAAATTGTTGGCGTATTACAGAAACGCAAAAAAAAAAAAAAACAGACTTACCAACCACGACGCTGAATCGGACAATGGAAAACACCAAAAACCCTAACTCCGCGAGGTTCGTCTTCTCCCTTCTTC
>Ga0214542_1000901_pt1 | contig 57848 bp, 26 predicted proteins | sample CNSS1metaG_FD_160096 | JGI IMG/M metagenome (GOLD analysis project Ga0214542, IMG submission 160096) | Root nodule microbial communities from cowpea collected in UCLA plant growth center, Los Angeles, California, USA - CNSS1 | ecosystem: Host-associated > Plants > Roots > Nodule | place: USA...
TATATATATATATATATATATATATATATATATATATATATATATATATATATATATATATACATATATATATATACATATATATATATATATACATACACACTAAACACTTTTTATTTTTTATCTCTTCTAATTATTTGACATGTTATGAAATTCATTCACTCCAAGATATTTTTCCTCTTATTAGTTCATTTTACAAAAATAGAAGTTAGAGAAGTCTAAGTACTTGAGAACTTTTTGTGGAAAGGCTTTGAAAGTTTTGAAAAACCTCGTGCAAGTAGAGTGATGACTTTCATCAAGTAGGTTCTTGTGTGATTGAGTATTGTTATTGTTGCTAGGAAAAGTTGTTCATCCTTTGTGTGATTCAAATGAGGTGTTTATTCCTCGTGGATTCAAGAAAAGTGTTTCTTCATCTTTTGTGTGATTCAAGAGAGGTAACTTCATCCTTTGTGGAACTCAAAAGATGTGTTCGTCCCTTGTGGATTTAAAGGGAGGTGCTTTCTATCCTAAACTGCTCTTACTCATATTTGTAATCTCAGTTTATTTTTAGTGTTTAGATAATCTATCCTTAGAAAGATTAACAATTGGACGTAGAGTCTTTTGATCTAAATCAGTATAAAATATCTTATGTCGATCTTCTCTTTCCATGCTTTCTTTGTTAATTTACAGTTACATTAAAGGAAATAATTTTTAATTGAAACAATAAAATTTGGGAAGATTTTAAAGCATTAAATTTTATTAATTAAACTAATTCACCCACTCTTGGTTTTTGTTCACACACGAACATTGTGCTACACGATTATAACATTTTCAACTTGTCTTAAATCTGGGGTGATTTTGAGATTTGCGATAAGTTCTAAAGGAGTAAGTGTGGATGGAGATTAGGGATGACATTGGGGTAAGATGGGGATGAGTTTCACTATCTCATCCTCATCCCCAGAGAAAAAAATGCATCCCTATCCCCATACCAACTACAACGGGTATCAAATTTTGTCTCATCCCCATCCCCACCGAGTAACGGGTGAGTACTCGTACTCGTACCCATACTTGCTATCTTATTGTTACAATATCAATTAAATAATTTTTATAAAACAATAAAAAATTACATAAATGAAACAAAATTTTAGCAAATACTCAATATTAAAAGGAGATAATTATTGTTTCTTCAGTATCAAATATTTAGAAATAAATTATAATTGTATACATTTTAAATTAAAATACCAAATAAAATTTTATAAGAGTCAAACCATTTATTAAATTTGTAAACGTCAATGCTACCTAGTTGATAAAAAAATTAAGATATTTTTAAAAAATATGATAGGAAAAAAATATTTAAATTAAAAATATTTTAAATGTATGTTTACTTGAACTTTTTAACTCTAATGAAATCTTCTTTTTTACACTAAAAAAATTATAATGCATTACTTGATCAAAATCATACAAAGAATAAAGATTAACTACCACAAAAATGACTTTTGACGTCAGCTTTTTTTTACTTTTGAGGTTTGAGTAAACTCCGACATCATATCAGAAGATGTCAATTTCACGTTAGTGTCGAAACCCGACATTCAAAAACATTTGTCACCATAACAATACTTTATTCATAATAGTGACTATTTTAGTAATCAATAATTTTTTTATTTTTTAAATTGGTATCTAAATTGGTCACTACAGTGACTAACAACTTTTTATCACTATAGTGACTAACAACTTTTGGTCACTAGAATTTGTTGTTAATGAAGCATTTTCTTGTAGTGTAATTAATTAAAGACTAATTTAGAAACTTATTCCTTTGGTAACCAAAATCTTGATAGCTAATGTTTAGTGACTAATTTATAAACTAATTCCTGTAGTAGTCAAAACCTCGGTAGCTAAATTTGAAAGATCAATTTAGAGACAAATTATAATTTTTATTCATAATAGTGACAATTTTAGTAACCAATAATTTTTATTTTATAAATTGGTCACTAAAGTGACTAACAATTTTTGGTCACTAAATTGATTGTTAATTAAAAATTTTCTTGTAGTGTGTGTTTAATGTAAGTTGTCTTAATCTATGATAGAATGTTTGGTTGAAATCACATTCGGTAAACTAGTCTTTCTTAATAAACAAAAAGTGAAATAAAAATATGTTAAAATGTTTACTATAATATTTTAACTTGTTATTTTTTACTTTCAGCTTGTTATGATAGTTTGATTATCAAAGTGATGATCTCAGGTTAGTTTTTTAGTGTATTAAAATTAGTTTTAACGGAAAATGTTCTTAGTTTCTAGAACATATACAATGAATATTTTAACTTATTAATATTACCGATCAACTGATTTCACTAATTAAGTGAAACCAATTGTTACATCAAATTGGTTGAATGTATCATATAATAAAGCTATATATAAACAATTTAGTTGCATGAAGAGCCGAAGTGAGTGTGATAATGAGGTGCTAGCAAGATCAAACATTATTGAGGAGATTTTGAGTAGAATAGCATAGATGGTCTTCGTCTAAGAATTTGTGGGAGTTCTAAGTCAATCATTGCTCAAGTTGTTTTGTTCTTTAACCTTGTCTTGTAATTTTCTTGCTTTTTTGGTAGGGTTCAAGAGTTACGCAATAGGGTTTTCGCATTGTCTTATACGCTTCTTCTAGGGTTCAAGAAGTATTAACGTATTGTGTTGAGAATTTTGTATCTTGTACCGTTTTGTCGATCAGTGGAATCAAGCCTTTGTTGAATTCTTATCTATCTATATATTGATACTATGAAATAGTTAATAAAGTCTTATTTTTAATAGTTGTGTTCTTTTTATCAAAAAAAAAAATATTAAATAAAGATAATTTGGTTGTCCCAAACTATTCACAAGGTAATATATAAAAAAGAAAAATAAAAAAAATATAATATAACTCTTCTGTTTGAAAAATATTCTTGTCATAATATTGAACAACAACCTCATCCAAGACTAAATTTACATTACAATTTATACCAACATTTCCAATAACATATATCCAGAAACTATAATTGCATCTACGTATTTTCATCTCTCTAATTTGCATTGATCATTCAAAGTTTGTAACCTTCGTTTGAGTTTCTAAAAGATAATCTACGTCAATAAAAAAGAAAAACACACCCAAGGGTGACAAAAAAACCACAACATATACAAAACAAAAACACCTATTGGTGACATTTATCAATTATACCTTTCAACATGAAGAACAAAAGAGTTTAAGATGTTTAATTCTTTGTAAAGATAGCTTTTATTCGAGTTTTTGTAATTTATTTTATAATATAAAATTAGATAAACAATGATTTAATTTAGGAATGATTATAATATATTCGAACTAATCTTAAATATCATATTTTGCTTAATAGTTTTAGTTAATTAATTTAATAAAAGTAGCACATTTATTTAGTATATTATGTAATACTAATAGAGTTTCATTTAAATACACTAATAAAATAATTATGGATGTTTACACTATTATTAAATCGTATCGTGTCATTTTCAATAATTAAAGATCGTAGAGCCACAAAATTAAACCAATTTTAATAAACTGTAAATTGATATTCTTATAACCGCTCATATTTCTTTTTAATTTTATTTTAAATTCTTTTTTATAAAATATACTTATAAATTTTGTTATGAAAAAAAATTATAGAGAATTATTATCAATTTTTTTTGTAAAATTTGTTAAAAGACTTTTCATTACAGATTTTTTGTAAATAATAATTATGAATTTTATAATTTTATAAAAAATAATTATTAATGATAAAATTATCTATTAATTAAAATTCTTAAAAAAAATATTTTCTTACAAATTATTTCAACAAATTTTTAAAAAAATCTCATGAAATATAATTTTTTTTAATAATATATTCTTATCTATGTTATCAGAAGTCGTCGTTGCAACAAAAGACAAACAGTTGAAAAGAGAAACTTAATTTGTCATGGCTTTTTTACCCAAGGTATCTTCTAATGTCACAGAATCTAATTCTCCATTCTGAAACTTAGGAAATAATAATTTTTAACAGTTACTTAAGTATAGACAATTTTTCAGTTTTTTAATATTACTTACTTTGTCAATTACTATGAATCAATTATTTAAATATACTTATGAATGAATAAAGTATCTCTATATTAAGTTCTTCTATAATTTTTAATTTAATTTAATTTTGGTGGGTTTCAATGTCTTAATATCACTTTTAAGGCTTCTTTTTATGAGACATACACATTAATATTTTATTTAGTTGTTGGTAAAAATATATATTTTTAAGTTAAAAAAATACCTTCTTTATTCTTATGACCTAAGTTCTTATTTAACATTTTCAGTCTTACTTTAATGTGATATCAGCATTTTAAAATGGTAATGTCAAGGTCTCTAATCACAATATTCAACTAATATTTAATTTAAGAGTAAATTTTAGACACTGTTTGACAAGGGAATAGTTGCGTTCTTGAACCATTCTTTTTCATTCTCCCCTCTTTCTTTACAACTCCTAACATTTTGCTAAAGAGGGCTCCATCTCCTAATTTATGACACAAGTCATCAAAGGCCTCTTCATTCCCTTCCTGTTGTAATATGAAGCTAATTTATTTTATTGAGATTAAACACTCCTATAATCTTCCTGAGCTTCTAAAAAGTCTCAAGTTTCTTATCAGATTTTCAATATGATTTCTAGTTTATGTAATGTACCAACTTGACTTCTCCATCTTTTATTAAAATATTCTTTTAAAAATGACTTGTAAGAGAATACTAGGTCAAATTAGAAACTAACTTATGGAAATAACAATTGAACTCGACCCTCTCAATCAAACAATATTTGTGAAAAGTGTCAAGAGGTTTTAAAAATAGATTTAACTCATCCTTCTTGTGTTTTTTCTTGTTTTCACATTTATTTTAGTGTTCTTCAATTGTTGCGACATTGCACTAGCCAAAACAACCCTTTCACCAAGCTTCCCAAAACTAGTTTCAATCAAGCTCCATAAATCCTTGGCACAAAGAAAATATTTCTTCAACTCACTCCAATAATCATAATGTAGACCATCAAAGTGGAAATTTTGTCTTAAATCTTTTTGGCACTCATCTTTGTGTTGTATTCTCTTTTCTCTTAGCTATATATATATATATTTAAAACTCTGATATCAGCTTATAAGGAAAAATAAAAATATATAAAACTTGTAAATTGATTGATATTTTATTATAGTGAAATAGTTGTTATATAACCTTTATAGAACATATATAACAAATACCTCTTGATCTCCCCTAGTTTATTTATATCAGTAGTAACACGTTATCATTTACTTTATTACCTCAAAAACCTCTTCAATGCAAAAGATAGACAGATAACAACATTGACATAATCAAACATTTTTGCATGATCAATGTGATTCCGCATATTGGAAATGAGACCAGTACTCCTTCACAAGTTGCTTGAACAGCGATCCTTCTTTCGTCATCAACCTCGTTGGTTCATCATACTCCACCAACCTTCCTGTAAGAAAAAAGTAAAATGATGAAAAAAACTAGCATGCATTTGCAAAACCGAAACATAAAAGATTGCAAAAATTTCAAAATTAACACCACGTATTTATATGCTTTGTTTTCTCTATGACTGAGTCATAAAGGCCAAGTTAGAAAACCAAGTATATCCAAATTACCATCACTGATTGAAAGAACCATAGTGCAATCCATCACAGTTGGTATCCTATGTGCTACTGTAATCACTGTGCAATCTGCAAACTCAGTCCTGATTGTTTTTTGAAGAATCAAATCAGTTGCATTGTCAATTGATGCAGTTGCTTCATCCAACACCAGTATCCTACTCCTCCTTAAAAGTGCACGCCCCAAACAAAATAATTGCCTTTGTCCCATGCTCCAGTTTGATCCATCTTCAACAACTACATAACAACATTTTTCTAGCTGTTATCACCCAGGAAAAACAAAAAAACAGTTTACATCCACAACTGTGGCTGCAACAACCTCATTTCTGCACAATTTCACACAATATTATTTATCGTGGCAAAACCCAACTGAAATTTCAAACCTTGATTACCATAATGTTGGCAATGTTATTACCTGGGGAGTTTAGACCCTCAAATTTCTCTTGGACAACTTCTCGTAACTGACATTTCCCAAGAACCTTCATATTGACCAAAAATTAGGCTACATTGGAAAAGTTAAGCACAAAATAAAGAGAATGATTGGTTTTACCTCCCATATCTCGTGATCAGAGTATTGAGATAAAGGGTCCAAATTATATCTAACAGTCCCATTAAAAAGAGTAGGATCCTGAGGTATAACACCAAAACGTGACCTCAAATCATGAAGGCCAATAGAAGATATGTCTATGCCATCAACTACAATTTTTCCACCTGTTGCCTCCACCAGACGAAATAATGCACTGATAAGAGTGGACTTTCCACTGCCTGTTCTTCCAACAATTCCAATCTTGTGTCCTGCTTCGAATGTGCATGTGATTCCATGAAGTATAAGTGGTCCATCAGGCCTGTATCGTACCTGTTTTTGTATAAACAAGAAAATTACATAAGCATATCATTTCATGTTTGAACATTATGATTCACATTTTAAGTAAGTTCCAATTACCTGCAAGTCATTTAGTTCTACTTTACCAGCAACCGGCCAAGTTGAAGGAGGTCGATTTCCTTCTATTACTTCTGGGGCCTCACTTGGTACATGCATATACTGATTTAGCCTCTCTACAGAAATTATGTAATTTGCTAGATTGCATTGAAACTGAATAGAATATACTAATTGAATATTTAGTGCAAGGCCATAAGAGAGAGCCATGCCAATGAATCCTAGAACAAAAGATATTTAAAATTAATATACTTGCATTAACAAAGATAATGATACTGTTTGATGATAAAAGAAAAACACCATGAAGATATTTTTAGTGCTAAAATCCATGATCTTTCACATGTAACATGAGAAGTCTCACCAGAGCTGAAAGTCCCTGGTGGAAGTGTAACCATGCATAGTGCTGTGGAAGAAAGAAGTACTGCACTAACTATTTCCAATCTCTGGACCAGCCACTCATTTGAGGCAAAACTATGGAAGAAAGGACTAGCATTGATGTCAATTAGATCAAGACTCTTCTCAAAGAAACGATCTTCTTCTTCAAAGGCTCTTATTGTCACAACTCCAGCATTAGTTTCAGCTACATGATTAGCTACAAAAGACTTTGTTGTGCCATTCATCCGCATCAGTTCTTTTGCAGTGGAAAAATAGTATTTCTAGTTTTAAAAATAAAATACTTTGTTCAGTTTCCAAACATGGATATCTGATATTATACACACTAAAAGATCAATAAAAAGTTACTAAAAGATAAAATAGCTTTCCCAATGCCAGTCAAAATAGAAGACACCATTTTAGTATCACAGTATTTTCCATAAAGAATTTACCATTACCTGCAAGCGTATTGCAATGTAAACCATCGGTACAGTGACAAACAAGATTTGCCAAGTGATAATTGCTAAAACTATGAGGTTGCTATAGAAGATTATAGCGCTTCCCACAGTATAAGAAATCATAAAAGGGATATCAATATCCATAATGCTTAGATCTGATGAGACCTGCATAGAAAATTACTATCAAAATACTATTACAATTCATGGCATGGAAAGAAATAATTTAAATACATACCCTACTAAGTATTCTTCCCAATGGTGTAGAGTCATAAAAGGACATCGGTGCACGAAAAAGGGAGTTCATTAACTGTAAAAATAAATACTTTGATGATTGCATGCCCAAGGCAACTAGAAGTAGAGATCTTATCAGCAAGAAAACAGTAGAAAGAGCCCCAATCATGAAGTAAACAACAATCAACCGCAATGTGCTAACTTGGTTACTGTCAACATTAGCAGCCATCCATGAGTTCTGCAGTATCTGGCAAATGACAAACAAGAGGAGACAAAGAGAATTCACAAAGAAGTATATATAGCCTTTCATCTGATTCAGATACTGAAAGTAAGGCTTCAACCCTGTGTCTCCTATCTCTCTCTCTTCTTCCTTTATTAACTGATTTCCATATGTCTCTTTTAATTGATTCTCCTGGGAAGCTTGTGTAATCTCTTTAGCAGATATGGAAGGCCTCTTGGAAGAAGAAACATTCATAGGCTTGTTAGAACCAGCAGTTTTCTTGTGAGCATTAACAAGATCTTGGAATTCTTGGCTTGTGGACAACAAATGATGATAAGGAGCAGATTCTAAGATTTCCCCATTTGACATCAACTGAGGAAAAGTAAAAAAAAGAAAAAGAAAAATAACTTCAGTAACTTATAGTTCATTACTAATTTACTATCACTAGTTATGTGCAGAAAACGGAGAAAAGAACTTTAGCATAACCAAGTCCTTGTTTCATTGAATTACCAAAACAGAATCAAACGCTGGTAGAAAGTCAACTTGATGAGTCACGAGTAAAACAGTTTTCTCTTTAAGAGCATCCATGATGTATTCCTGCCAAGTTTCAAAGCCATTTTTGAGTAAGAAATGACTGTTAAGATATAAATGTAAAATTTGAAGTAAGGAAGATGACATTACATTAAACAAATTTGTGGCAGTATGTGCATCAACAGCACTGAATGGATCATCCAAGAGATATACATCAGCATTTTGATAAAGAGCACGCGCAAGTTGAATTCGCTGCTTTTGGCCTCCACTCAAGTTAACTCCTCTCTCACCAATTTGTGTGAGATCTCCATGGGGAAACAACTCCAAATCGTTCAGTAGTGATGATCTACGAAGTGTTTCTTGATATCTATAAGCATCCAAATCTGATCCAAACAAAATATTTTCCCGTATAGTACCTGTCTGTATCCATGCTGTTTGAGAAACATATGCAAACTTTCCTTGAACTTCAATCTGCAATTCAAAAGACAGAATTAAACACCTATTAATATTACAGCTGGAAAGAAGGATAAGAAAAAAAGAAACAATAGTACGCACTTTAGTTAGTTGAATTCATGTGCTAAATATAACTATTGATTATGAAGTAGAAATGTCATCAACACAGTACCCCAAAGATTTAATAGTGTATTCTATAATATAGAAGCATACAAGGAATCAAATCTTACAGTTCCTTTTATAATTGGAACCTCTCCAAGAATTGTAGCTAAGAGGGTTGATTTGCCTGAGCCAACTTCTCCACAAATAGCAAACTTCTGCCCATGTCTAATCTCCAAGTTTATGTTCCTCAGTGTTGATTTTGATTCATTACCCTCCCATGAAAAGTCAGCAGATTTGATTGTAATTGACCCTTTACTGCCATCAAAACTTTTATTCCTGAAATTTGCACTATGCAATTCAGGTGCATTAAGGAACTGAACAATCCTGGCAAATGCTACTTTTGCTTGAATAACCACCCCAATAACTTCTGGGATGGCTGTAATTGGCTCCTGCACAAGACGTATAGTGGCCACAAATGTGAAAAGATTATTTGCATGCAGAGGAATATTCAAGAAGTAACATGTCCCAAAAGAAGCAGCAGAGACCAAAATCGGTGAGGCCCAAAAAAGAAAGAGGTTGTACGCCTTTTGCAGTTGCACTGAACGTAAAAGTTTAAGTTCCAAATTCCTTAGTCTTTCTATAGCCTTTCTGAAATGAGTTTCCCATGCGTACAGCTTCAGCACTTTCATATTTGTAAGAGCCTCAGAACTCGCCTTCAATCGCTCATCTTGTGCCACCATGAGTTCGCTCTGAAGCTTATGCTGCAACTTTGCTACCGGAATGTTGAAAAGCACAGTGAGAACTATCACTACCAATGAGGATATTGTTGCTATTCCAATAGCATGGAAAAGTATAACTATAGCAATACATATTTGGAGGCATGTTGTCCACGACTGGTGAAACCAAAATGGAAATTCTCCAATTCTGTAAGCATCCACAGTCACATAATTCATTATCTCACCACCAGAGTGTGTCAATCTAGCTGCACTTGATAACCTCAATAGTTTCTTATAAATGGCTGCAGTAAGGAGTGATCTAACTTTCATTCCAACAAGCCTACTGCGGAAATACCACAGTCTTTGAGACAGGGACTCGATGATCTTTATAATGAAAAGTGATATAACCAATACATAACCCTCATATTTGAAACTTCCATTACCCTCAGAAACTAATATAAAAGCATCCAGAAATATAGGACCAGTGGACAAGGCGAGTACCTTGATCACAGCAAAGAATCCAGTCATCAAAATCTCTCTCCTGTGGCACCAAACTATGGCCCACAACACTGATGATTGTGATAATGGTTCTTTTCCTTTTTCCCAGTTCAAACGTTCTAAAAAAGACAAGTAGCAACTTTCTGTTCGATCTGATTCTCGCAACTTCAGCATATCCTCATCCTGAAGTGTTTTCTCTTGACCCCTTTTTATCAATGCATTCAACCACCAAAATGACATCTTACTTAGGAATCCAGCTTTGGCGAATGGAGTCACATGATTATCTGGATCAACTTCACTACAGTGATCATTCAAAGGGTCGTAAAGGCCTTCATCAATTTCTCCGTCAGTGTCTTCACGTTCATGTACTTTATAAGTACAAAAGAGTAGCAAAACTGACCCGGGAAAGGACAGAAAATCTAAAGCTTCCTTGAAGGTCAATTTTCTGCTACTAATTGCGTAAGACATGGATAGAACACAGAAAATAAATGAAACAAATAACGTAACAAGAGAAAACAACCACAACCATGATCTTGAAAGTTGTTTCAACTGAAGACTTACACTTAGGCCTACAACAAGCCATCTGAATCCTTGAAAAAGATCTGCCAACCACAAATTAAGAGGGAAGAGAGTGTGTCTCTTTCTTAATTCCTCCTCTAAAACCCAAATGCCTAAGAACACATAGAACAACCCCAGAAAACCATTGGTCATGGCAGACAGTAGCTGCAAGTTTGAATATCTTTCCACCTGAAACTGACCACGAAATGGTTTGAACAAAGACTTTAGGATCAAAATGAATGCTAGCATGATCAGCAGCAAAACATCAAAGCAAATGATCAAGAATTGGTTGGTGCACGTAGAAGCATCTTTCAAAAACTTGAAGTCGTAACAGAACGGTGGTTTTCCTCCATTCCCGAGACAATCAGTTTCTCCACAAGCCATGCTCCAAAAATCCTTCATCACTGTAAGTTTTCTTTGCCGCTTAAACTCTGATATGAAAAGGACAAGAACGTTATATCTTTCTTAACAAAAGATTGTTCTGATGTTTCTTCTTTTAGAAAGTGAACCAAAAAAATGGTCACAATAAGTAGAATAATACCAACTCTACCGAAAGATGAACCCATGAAACTTATTCCACAAACCGTATCTGCACTGTTATCTAAAATAGAATCATCCTTAACAAGTTCATTTTTAAAGAAAAAATATATAAAATAACAAACTGGTAATATTACTTTAAAATGTATAACTTTGTATATTTAAAAAATTTAACCATACTTTATAATATAAAAAATATTTATCCCAAATAGCAACATGATTTATATCTTTAAACCCCCTTAAAATGTATTCTTTATACTTAATTTACAATTTTATACTAAGAAAATTATAGTCTTACACTACAAACATTACTTGACTATCCATCTTAGAGGTAAACTATTGTATTTAGAAAGAAAAGAAAAAAATTAAATATTAGAAGAGTAAACTTTTATATTTATAAAGAAAAAATAATAATAATTGGAAAGTAGGTATAAACATTTATTCATTTTAAAGTATTATGGACCTTATACTATAGTACTATATCACTCTTTAATAACCATTCAGTTATTTATGAAGGTACTAAAATTTTGTCTCTTTTAAAAAAATTACTTTCATCTAACTTATACATCTTATTTATTAATATTACATATATTTATATTAAAATGTAAAAGTTTCCTAAACTTTGCAAATAAAACCTATTCAACTATCCAAGGACTATGTATATCAGACTTAAAGATGTGTGTTCCTCTAAGAAAATTGATTTGAGAGAAAAGAATTTGAAACTAAAGTGAGTGAATTTGAGAGGAAAGAAGAAAATTTATGAATGATTTCATTGATATAATAGATATTTTTTTTAATAAATTAACATATTAAAATTACTATTTTACTATTGTAATTAATTATTAATATTATTATTATTATTAATATCATTTAATGTTGTTATTAATATTATATTATTATTATATATTATTTATTATTTTTATAATTGTTATTATTATTTATTTATGTGTGTGGCTGTGTATGTGACGAACCACAAAACATATTTACTACCACTTAGTTTCATCATAGATATGATAACATGACTATTTATTTTCACAAATCTTTGCAATTTTTGAAGAGATGAAATTTTGATAGTGTTTCACACTTAGGATTTTTAATTTTAGGATTTATGATTTAAAGTCTGGAAATTATTTTCAAGATTTCTTGTAGTGTTCCTTCTCCTTGACCCATGGCTGTCAAAAAGGAATCTTATAATATTATAAGAGATTATACATATAAAAATAACACAATGTAACAAAGAATATCAAAGAGACTTGTTTAAGAAAATTCTTACTGTTTGATAAAAATAATATTATTGAAGAAGTAATTATGGTATAAAAAATAAATTATTTTTTATGTCAGCTGAGTTCTTGTTTATCATAAAAATTAAGATTGAGAACACTAAAATTATGTTTGAGTAATGATTTATTTTATGAACTTATTAAAATGATTACAAGTTAAATTAAAATATTTGAAGTGAATAACTTTGTATATTTTAGGTTGATTTGAGTGAAAAAAATCTTATTACAAACTTTATTTGAAAAAATAAAGTATTTTTGAGCTATAAATGTGTAAGGACATAAACTTTGTTGATGTAATAGTTTTATTTATTTTATTTATTCAGCATAAAACATAAGAAAAAAAACAACACTAAGCACTATATACGACATGATTTTGTAAATAGTTCATTTAAAGTTGAAAAATATGTTTACGTTGTCATCAGCTCTATCAACCAAGTCTTGGTCATTTTTTCACTAAAAAAACATTTAAAAGGTGATTAATGTTAAAAAAAGTTTAAAAATCAATTTAGATATTAATTTTTTAATTAGAGACAAATTTAGATATTAAACATTTAATAACTAATTTTAGTAATTAATTTAAATATCATTTCATGATAAAAATAATTTTAATTATCAATTTAATGGTCAATTATAATTTTTTAAAATTATTTTAATTATTAATAAATTTTAATTTATAAATTATAGAACTTAAATTGATCATTATCGTTAGTAATCTGTTTTTGCTTACAATTATAATTACCAATTATTTTTTATTATTAAAATTGAAAATTATTTAAAAATATATTTATTAGCAGTCTATGTATAAATATTGCACAAATATATAGCGAGGTGTCAAAGAAAATGATATTTCGTTTTAAAATATGCGAAAGAAATTGATATTATAATGTAGATATTTAATGATTTATTTAATATTTTTTATGAAAGAAAAAAGAGATAAATTATTTAATTACGATAATATATTATTATTAAAATAAGAGAAAGAAGCAAGAAAAAGGGTAAGAGAGGAAGAAGATGAAAGATGCGATGAAAGATTTTAAATATTAGTGGAGTTTAATAGAAGAGCAATTTTGAATAACTTTTCAAAAATATAAATGATTAATTTAAAAAAAATAAATAAGAGATCAAGCTAAATAAAACTAGAAAGACAAGTGATCATTAATATAATTTAACCTTTAAATATTATTAAAAAAAATTTATAGCTGCAAATAAACATACAAGTGTATAAATAATTATTGTTTGTGAAGATTGGCCAAACTGTATATCATAGCTAAAAACACTCACAAAAATATAAAAGAACTTTAATGATTGTATATTCACACATGAAAAAAGATATTATATTGTGTACAATATAAAAGTAAGAATATTTTATTTATAATCATAATATTTTTAAAACTCAATACTAAGTTATTCGAATATAAGTCACAACTAAAATATATCAGAAAGATAATTATATAATATTTTAATTTTAAATTAAATTTGAGTAATAAAAAGTAATTATTAGTGTAAATAAATTCTTGTACTCTTTGAGTAGGAGAATGATAGTTTGAGGATGTTTATCAAATATGCCAAATTTAATATATAGTGGTTGTCTATTTAAAAGCCAATATGAAACTACAATACAACCCTTTTCACATCACCATCATGGCATAATTATTTTGGAAAGGTTAGTTGAAGAAAAATATAATGTAAAAATAGGAATATGTATTATAAAAAAAAAAAATAGTTCAAGAATAGAGGGACTGGAGTTAGTATCACCCAATTAATTAACCCAGCACAATTTAAGTTTGATTTGGACGAATCGGTGTTTTAAATGTTAAATTTGTATTTAAATTGTCTCAATCAAGTTTTCAAACTTTATATTTATATCTTATGGTCCCAATATTATTTTCTTTTTATGTTAAAATTTTGAATTATAATAATTAACATCTACTTTTAATAATTCATTTTATTAATCATGTGTGTATCCACTATTTTTTTTTATGATTAGAAAATATATTTTTATTATAATTATTAAAAAATTACATATAAAATAATAACTTTATAATTTTACTGTGAGTATTTTTTATTCAACATAATTTCTTTTATTAGTAAATAAATTTTGAAAAGTTATGAGAAAATTCAAAATATTAAAATTATTTAGATTAATAAAAATGAAACCGGTAATAAAACGTCCCTATGCTAAAAATAATTATGAGACGATTGTACCAACTCTTTCTCTTTATTATAAAAACTAATTTTCTTATTATAATAAAAGTAGATAATTATAACAAATATAAATAGATATAAAATTTCAAGAATATATATCTATAATTATAAATAAAAAATTATTTCTTGTGTCTATATTTCGTAATTTCAGTTTTATCTTTTATAATATAATGTTAATTTTTTAAAAATTAATAATTACTTTTATAATATATCTTTTATAAAACTTTTTATATTCTTTTTTTTTTTCTTTTTTCGTATTTATCAACAATTATTATTTTATATTTTCTATATTTATCTTCCTTAATTTTTAATATTACAATATCATCACGTATTAATATAATATCATACATATCTAAAAAAATATTTACATATATTATACATATGCGACATCGCATTTACGCGACATCGCATTTACACTAATTTATACTTTAAAAAGATTTAATATTTTTAATTACAAAACTACAATAATATAATAATAAAAACAATAATATAAAAATTTTCTTATTTTATTTAAAAAATAATAATACATGCACGCACATGTGTTTTCTTGATAAAAAGAATTATTAATCATTTAATAACTTATTTTATTTATATAGTAATGAATATAAATAAATTTAAAATGTTAAATTTAAAAGTTTTATTATTTTTATTATTATAATAATAAAGCTGTTATTTTTTTTTTAAATATCAAAATATACTTTAATATATAATCAGGTTTCTACATATATATATATATATATATATATATATATATATATATATATATATATATATATATATATCAAACGCAATCTATAAAGTTATATTAACTTCTTTGGTCTTTAACTTTCATACAAGACACAACTTCTTATTTTTACATTCTTCTAATCTTAGTTAATGTTGTTAACATATTATTTAATTTTCTCTTTAGAGAAAAGAAAACATTTTATCCTTTATATTAAATATTTGATAATATAATATGTATTTTTAATGTAATTTTTTAATAAAAAATAAATTAATATTTGAAAATATAAGTATACTTGCTTTCTGTAGAAGTAATGATATAAAATATCATATCCGTTTTGGCCTAGGATTAAGGATAAATTTTTATATTTGGATGATCAAAATATATATTAATTTACATATGAATCTGTTTATACTTGAACAAACTAAAAACATTAGGACAACTTTGTACTCATTCAAGGACACAACATTATATATATATATATATATATATATATATATATATATATATATATATATAATTAATATGATATTATATAATATAACATTATATAATACATGGTATAATATGTAAAGTCTAATTTTATATCATTGAATACTTGTCACTTTTATTCATCTGTCTCCAACCATATAGTGTCCTCTAAAATTATGGTGTGTGAACCCATCATAAATCTCTATGTTTTTTCGGATTCCTTTCCCATCAAATGAGCATCAATACATGGACCAAGTATTAAAACAAATACTGTTCTTTCTGTCACTGAAAAATATTATACCACTAGAAAGGACTGCAACTACTTATCCTTATCTGGTTGTAGCTTTCTCTTAAATATTACACCACTATTTAATTCAATGGTAATTTTTAATTATTAAATTCAAAACCTGATCAAACAAATGTGTATGTATCTTAAAGGCCAATGTCTCTTTCGATGAACCTATCTTGTACATAAGATAATTCCACTTATGTTATAACCGATGCAACGGTAATCACGGTTAAAAGATCATCACAAATTTTAAAAATAAAAAATAGTTGGTAACTATAATAATTTTAGATACAATTCATAAAATTAAAAGTTATTAGTTACTAAAATAATTATTATTATAAATAAAAAATTATAATTAATTATATATAGAAATTAAGTTATTTTGGTAGATAGCTAATTTTTAGTGACTGATTTTTTTTTATAACAAAAATCATGGTAACTAATTTTAAAAATCAATTTAATGACTAAATAAATTTTTTTATTTATAATAATAACTATTTCAGTAACTAATCATTTGTAATTTTGTAAATTAATATATAAGTGAATTACTATAATTACTAATCATTATTCGTCACTACAAGTGATCATTATTTAGAAATTTTGTTGTAATGGATCATTATATTATTACAAACGGTTTGGATATGTATTGTGTTTACTTTTTTAATTTTAAAAATAAATATAAATAATTCTTTAAATTTTATTATAAATATATTTTTATTTATTTAGTAGGTAATATTTTATTAAAAATAATTATTTTATATTAAAAAATGATTAATTTAAAAGAAAAATTAAATAAAAATAATAATTAAATCTAACAAAACGGTTATTTAAAAGATAAAAATGATAAAATAATTATTTAATTTAAAAAAATATTATTTATTAAAAGATAAAAGTGAGAATAGAAATATAAACACCAATGAGAAATCTCCTTCATATATACTAGAAAAAAAAAAACAGGTGATGTCGCACCTCACCTATGTCTGTATTTTTTCAGTTTTATGAAAAAAATTGAAACTAAAAGTAAAAAGTAAATAAATATTATTGTAGAAACTACAAATATTACGAAGAAAAAAGAAAAAAAAATGAAAACGATGACAAATTCTTTAAAAAATATCTAGTATAGTCGTTACTAAAAATCAATTAACAATATTAGAAAGTGTAAAATTGAAATTACGAAACATATTTAACAATATTACAAAGTATAAAATTGAGATTACGAAACATATAAAAAAAAAAAAAAATCTCTTGATATATAAGTGATTTTTTTACTCCAGAAAACACATAACCTTGTTTTTAACACTTTAAAGAGACAACTCTTTTAAAAGTACTATCTTCGGTACAATTATCAAAATATCATGTCTACACTTAAAACATGTAATTTCATTAGTCAAATGTTTGCTAAAATTTTCTGATCGGGTGGATTAAGATTTCCACTAGGGTAGTAATAAGATTTTTCCTCATTGTTTTTTCTCCTTCTATTTGACTGATACCCGAAATATTTTGATTTATTATTTGAGTTAAATATGTTTTTGATCCCTTAACTTTCAGTAAATTTTGGAATTAGTCTATTTTGAAACTTTGAACCAATTTAGTCCTTGATCTTTCGAAATGCATGGATTTAGTCTTTTTAATCAAATTTTGGTAGGTTTATTTGATAGTTCGTACGCATTTTAGGATTGTATTTAAGTTGTTTATATTGTTTCACATATTTTTACTTTAATGTTAAGTCAAATACTATTATGAAACACACTTGAAATGTCAAATAAATCTAACATAATTTAATTAAAAAGACTAAACTCACATATTTCGAAAGATGAAGTTTCGAAATGGAATAATTCCAAAATTCACTTAAAGTTAAGGGACCAAAAACATATTTAACCCTTATTATTTTGAATATTCTTAAAACCTTTCAAAAATTTTTAATATTTTTCTCGATTTAGATCTAAGTACATTATAAAATTATATATACTGTATTTTCTCATCTTGGTGATAAAAGAAAGTGAAATATTTTTTTAGATCTTCAAAATTAGAGATATATTCTCCTATTATCATACTCTCTTGTTTAATTTCGTAAATTCTATTTCTTTTCCGTTTCTCAATCATTGGAAAAATATTTTTCAAAAATTTTGTTAATAAAGGAGTTATACAGTTCTATTTGAAAGGTACAAATACTAATATAATAACTTTGTTGAGGATACACTTCATTTCAATAATATATTATTAAAAATTATGAGATTTTTTTTTATAAATTTGTTAAAATAATTTGTAAGAAAAGACTTTTTCCTGCTATTTTTTCTAAGAATCTTAATTGGTAGGTAATTCCTTCGTAGGTAATTATTTCTTACAAAATTATAAGATTCGTAAGTATTTCATACAAAATTTGTTGTGAAAAATATTTTATACAAAATATTCTGCAAAAACATTGACAACAATTTCCTGTAAATTTTTTTTCATAACAAAATTTGTAAATATTTAAAAAAAAAATTCAAAACAAAATTGACATATGAAATATTAATTTTTTTTAGTGATAATATATATATATATATATATATATATATATATATATATATATATATATTCTTCACATTGTCCTTTATATTTCTTATTCGTTTGAAGATGGTAAGATAAACTAAGTCATAACTTAGTCGATAATATCCTTGCAATAACTATAAATAAATAAAAATAAACAAACAAAATAAATAGGAAGTTAAAAATTATTATAAAATTAAACCAAATTAGTAAACTAAATATTTTTAAAATAAGCATAACAATATTCCAATATTATCGATTGTCTCTTCGATGTTTATCGTTGTTTAAATAAAATGAAAGTTAATTTTAGTCTGATTTTGAATAATATGAAATAATGTTAAGATCGCTAAAATAAATTGATTTTAACTACGATAAAAATTCATGGATTTAACAGTTATCATTATGTTATTATAATGTTGTGAACAACATAAACAGTGAATATATATATAGTGGTAAACTAAAAATAAATAAAAAAATTGTAGCTCTCATGGTGGGTGTTGGAAAGGGGAAATAGAAAAGAAGAGATTGTGTAGTTAATGTCCTTCTGTTATCTTGTTGAAAATAGGGGTTTGAGGACAACGTGATTGAAAATGATAGTTTTGAGTAGAAATATAATAAAGAGATGTAGAAGTGGCATATACTTCCCAAAAGGTGACTATGACTCCTCTCTGGCTATGGTAGAACATGTGTAAAAAAATAATTGGACCTTAAAGTACTAAAAGTTTTTCTCACTTTATTATAACGGGTCGTAATTTCGTAAACACAAGTGGTGGGCATAACTTTTTTAAATTTACGTAATATTATATTAACAAGATAATAATATTGTAATTTTATTAAGTTAATATGTAAAATAAAATTATATTTATCTTAAAAATTTATAAATAAAATTATATTTATCTTATAATAGATAATTTTATAAAAATTGTAAAAATAATAATAAATTTTTAAAAATTTAATAAATAATTATATTTTAAAAAGATAAAATTAAAATTTTGAATTGTGGATAAAAAAAAGAAATTCTCTTTATATCTATAATCTATAATAATATATAAAGGAAATTCTCCTTTTTGTATCCACATTTTAAAATACCAATTTTACCCTTTAAATATAATAATTTATTAAATTTTTAAAAATTTATCGTTACTTCTACAAATTTTTTATAAAATCGAATGTTTCTACTTCTTCTCTTTTTGGTTAATTATCAATAATTATTCTTTCATAAACCCTAAACCCTAAATACACAGGCACTATCGTGTTTACGCTAGTATTATTATAGGTTAAATAAAAAGTTAAGATCTTTTATGAAACTTTTCAACGAGCAGAAAGAAAAGATTTGAAAAAATTATTTTCTTCGAGCTTTTATATAGAAGATTTCAAGATGAGGGAAGGATAAGAATACTAATGATAGCACGTGAATTCGAAAGCTCTAAGAAAAAACACTGTTTGTATTCATCAACAATTCTTGTTTCTATATTTGGATGAAATACCTTTGCTTAGCAACCTTATCACACTCTTTTATAATTAAAAGTATTTTAATTAAGAGTGGTTGTTGTTCTCAAGTTTTAGTCGAAAGTGATAATTATCAATAATCCTTGTGATTTTATTTAGAAGCGGTTAAAATGTAAATAATACATAAAATTTTAATCGAAAGTTATTATTATTATTAGGGTTAATTATGTTTTTCGTCTCCTAAGTTTTGGACGATTTTAATTTTGGTCTCTTAAGTTTTGGACGATTTTAATTTTCGTCCCTCAATGCGTTTTCTAATGGCGTTAAATAATGAGGACCAATTTCATGTGTTTCAGAATGTGAGGGACTTAAATCGATCATTTTTTGAATAAGGGATGAAAACCAAAATCGCTCAATACTTAAGCAACAAAAAACATGATTAACCTTTATTATTATTATTATTATTATTATTATTATTATTATTATTATTATAAATCCAAAGTGAGAAAAATCAATGTAAAAGAAAGAAAAGTGAAAATTGAGAGGTTTGATGAATTAAACTTCAAATTTTGGAACATGCAAATTGAAAAATAATATATATTAGAAGGACACATTGCATTAATATGTTCTTTGGAGACTAAGGAAGAATCTTGGCTATAATATTTGTTATCATATTTTCATACTACTTTGTAGAGAGAATTATTTGAGAATCATGTCTGTAACAATATCATAGACTTTACGAGAAATCTTTTATTATTGTTGACAAAGGTATGGAGAAGACTTTGAATGAGTATTTTGGAATTAAAAAATGTTAGACACGTACTTTATTTGACAAACAATAAAAATTTCGGTAGTCTAGTTGGCTAGTGATAACTACTCAACTGTCTTCCATGATACTTATTGGAAGATTTTAAAGGGTTTAATGTTGCTCATGGTAATAAGAGTGATATTCTTTAAATAACTATGAAATTAAAGAATTGATCTTAACATTGAGTTAGGGAAGCAAATTATAAATTCAAATGAAAATTACGAGGACTTCTAACACTTGAACCTACACACATGTGTAGATTATATATTTGGAAAGAATAAAATAATTAACTTTCAAAAACAAAGAACTCCCATGATCTATGTAATCCACTAGTGGACAATACTTTGTGGCTTTTGTGTGGCTTTTTTATATATGATCATTTTAGTAAGGTATGTGTTTATTTTCTAAAACACAAGTCCAAGCATTTGATATTTTTAAGATATGGAAAGGTATGGTTGAAAATGAGATATGACTAAAGATCATTAACACAAAAAGGCTTTCAATATCACCAATTTGATGCTAGGTGTAGCAAAATTGAATGCTTAAAATGCATAGTGACATTTGTAATGATTTCGCCCAAATTGACGTCAAATGTGTTCTTAACAATGCAAATTCACATTTTAACATTGGTCTTAAGGCCAACCAATGTTAAATAACATCAAACTACCCTAGGTCAGACCTGATATTCCTACACTATGTCTTATTCTGTGTTGTATGAAATCTACATGTTTAAGCCACACACAAAGTGCCATGTGACAAAAAAAAAGATGAAATAAATACTAAATACAACATTAAAGAAATGAGGGAGATGTTAAGCTAAAGCAACAATGAAGAACAATTGATCAAGGATTGAGTTGGTTCATTTTAGATTTTTAAATATAGTGATAAGTTATTTAAGAAAGCCTAGTGAAGATTCCCACTGGACATTAAGATAACAAGTTATTCAGATGTGAATGCGCACTTCAAAATGCTCTAGAGGAGAAAAGGAACTAATTAAACAAGAAAATAACACAAGATAACCTAAAGAACTATAAAACCAAATCTGAAATAAGGAAGAAACAAGTAGAAAATGGAAGCAATGAAGATCGAAATGGTGAAGAGGAAGCATGTCACTCATAGGGGGGCCATAAGGCTAAGCAACCCTAGAGATGAGTGATGGAGCTACCACTTTCTATGCAAGATAAGGAATATGAGAGCTTTCACTCCTAGGAGAAAGGCCTCAAGGTTTTGTGGTTAAAACACTAGTATATAAACTCAAAATGATCAACCTTTTTACAAGCTAAAGAGCACCCCTTATATAGAGTTTTAAGGACCTTTAGGAAATAACAGAGGTGCAAAAGGGTTACATAGCAAATACCAAACCCTACATTCTAGAAGGTGGGTCAAAATAATGCAACAAAAGGAATGAAGTAAGTAATCCAAGATGGATTCTTGGCCAAGGGAGAATGGCGCCTCCATGTGGTCCGCTAGTACCACCAAGGTAAATACAAGTTGTTTTTGCTTTTACTTTATGCTTTTGCTTTTACTTCAGCAGCACCACCAACAAGTGCAGTTGCAACACCAGGACCCATTCCACCACTAGCACCAAGTGCAACACTAGCACCCACTCCACCACCAGCTCTAACTGCAGCACCACAACCATCATATGGCATCAGAAAGATGAGGCCAAAAATGCAAATATAAAAGCCATGTCCATGATTGGTTGTAACTACATCTACAACTACACTTTTTAATTATTTATGAACTTTGGAATGTATTTTGGTACAACAAACTTTTGTATTTTGGTACAACAAATTATATAGTGTCTTTTATTTGTGTGGAACTTGAAATCGTGACTTTGGAATGTATTTTGAAGAACACATATGTTTGGTATTAATTCTCTTTATTGGGGAATTTGATTATCTTTATTTTGTCTATTTATAGCTTCTTTTGGTATAATTTTAGCAACATCAAATTAATTTGGTAAGCATTTTTACATTCAATTACTCAGGAACATACTTGTCAAATTGCATTATCAAAAGGATCAAAATGAACAAATTTTTACCAAATTTGGGACTTCATTGAACACCACAAATACAAAAATGAAGCTCATTCATTCATGAATAACATTACAACCACTGCAATCATTTATGCTACCCTTCAATTGAAACAAGTGAAACACCTTAAGGGAATTACAATCCATCAATTATACCCTATGAGAATTACAACTTATCAAAAGCACTATGTTCATTACAACAACAATTCATGTCACAACTAATGATAACACCTATTTCTTCCAAACTCTCACTGGATTCTCCAAAGATCTTCCTCCTTTGCATAACATAATAACATCTCTTTCATTAACACCATCTTCATAGCACCATTTGAAAAAATTACACCCCACTACATCTTCACATCCTCTTTGTTATTGAACTAATAAACAACACAAATGATATTCCAATATCATAAACCCCTTCAATTTAAGCATGATATTATAAGAATATTACCCCAAAAATTGCAAAGATTGAAACAAAGCTTGTAGTTCACACAACCCCAAAGTTGTTTACTTAGGTTCTTTGCAGTTCTTGTTGTTCGCCCAATTGCAAGCTCTCCACAATCACAAATAGGTGCTACACCTAAAACCCTATAACCACTACCATGACATCAATCGCAACTTTGTTGTCCCCAACTATTGCAAGAGGAAGACGATGCCCCCATGATACATAACTTTTCAAGTAAAGGTGGATCACAAGCATATTTTTGAAGTGGATAATGCCCCTAATTGCTCTAGACGTATAAATATGAAAACCTTATCCTATGCATTTCAACCTCTCTCGTATACACATCAAAACTGACACATCATACTACCATGCACCATGTCACAAGAACGATCCACCTTGTACATTATTTTGTTAGCGACTTAGATAGTGTTAGATAAATGGACTTAACTGAATGAAATTTATGAAATTTGGTACCAAATTGAACATAAATCCAAAAATATGAAAAATTTAAATAAATTAACCAAAACTATGATCAAATGAGTATTTAAGCCTAAATTAAAACTAGTGACACAGACAAAATTATCTACAATCATGCTCATTAATGATAAGAACAATTAATCAACTTTTTTGGGCAATTTTAAAATGCCTTATATAATGAACTTCAACTAACCCATATATCAATTATTCATAATTTAGCATTCATATTATGGATAACTGAAATAAAATCATTAGTAATTTAAAATCAAATAATCTTACAATTATAGCCATTTTGGTTACTAATAAAATTTAACATATTTGAGTTCAAATAAATAAATATACATTTAATTGCTATTAATCTCATTAATTTTAATTTAACAATAACAAAATGTACAACTTATTATGAATTAAAAAGAAATACATTATGCATATAATTCTTATTGGAAACATAACCAATAACATCCATCGTTGTTTAATGTAAGACCTGGGATAATTAAATAAATAAATAAATATTTATTTAATAAATGTGAGGGCGGGAATCCCTAAGTTAATTAATCTGGAGAGAGAAGGCAATAAATAGTATTAGCTCAAGTGGTTAAGAGTATTTGATTATCATGAGAGGACTTAGGTTTTTGTCTTATGTATGTCATTTGCATGTTAATTTAATTGTTTTATTATGTTAAAATATGTTTGACCATGGTGGGTGATAATATAATCTTAGATATATAGGAATTATCACGAAACATGAATTGGTTGAATGGTTGTGCAATTGTTCGGTAATTGAGTTGTGGTAGGTTTGAACCTTGGCTAGGATAATTTAGCCTTGACTTATTTGTGTTTTATTATTATTATTTTTTTTTTTTTGCAATGTTAGGGAAAACCTAGAAACTCTAGTACCAAAAGGGAGTTTTAGAACCCCAAAAACAGAACTTAGGAGAGTGTTAGAAGGCTGGAATGAGTGCTCAAGGATGGAGATCAAAGGGGAGCTCAATTGTGGTGCAAGGAAGTATTCTAGGAGTAATTTTGAATCGGGAATTCCAGGTTAGGGGAGTTGTGATTGTGTTTTATGTTAGAATTATATAATTGTGAATTGTATGAATGATTGGTCATGCTTTTTTGGATTTCGTTGAGTTTTTTGGAAAATTCCAGAAATCGCCTGGCAGGCCTTTAAAGTCGCTAGGCAATGCATGCAACTTAAACGTAGTTTCTAGGTTTTACCTATAAATCGCCTGGCGGGCCTCCTTTACCGCCAGGTGACACGAGCCTCGTGGTTTAGCTTTATGAGTTTTATGGAGTTTGGGGGAAATAGTGATGTCTTGGAATTATTATGCGCAATGGTATTGTATGATTTTCATGATCAATTACTAAAGTTGATGCTAGTGTGGTGATTGAACAATGTACGTTCATAGGGGTTCTAGGAAGGCTTTTGAGAAATGAATTTGGATATAAGTATGATGTTTGGTGTCAATGTTGGAATTAAAATTGTATGAATGTACTCTAATAGACTGTGTATGAATGTTGGACGCTTGATTGATTGAATTTTTGAGCAATTGCATGAGTGGATCACGTATTTGGATGCTTGGGATGTGTGAAATAGGCATCTTTTCATGAAAAACATTGCTTTTCGTATTTTTGCACAACAGGGACCACCATGCGCTAGTTTTGTACCGCTAGGCACTAGGTTCCTGGCTTCTGGGCATTGAGCGCCACCAATTTTTCTAGTCTGCACAGTTTTAGTAAAATTTGGTTTCCCATTTCGTTAACCGTCTGATTTAGCTAAAATTTTGACAGCTTGTTCATAACATGTTGCTCTCTAGTTTGTATAGTGTCATCTTAATTTGGATGTCTATAGTTGGATATATATGATACGCATGATTTCTTGTTTGGAAGTCTTTAAAATGCATGAATAATCTCGTGATAATTTAAAGTAACTACTAATGTGAATATATGTGTGGATACATCATGTAGAGTGCTAAATATTGGTTTTAGTGTGATGCATTGGGATAATTAAAGTGTGTAGGTTCTATATTGGAGGTAAGTTCAATGTTGTATGAGTTGAAAGCATGATTAGGTTATGTTGTGAGGCTCCATGAATTTCAATGTTCATTTGGGTTAGTCACATGTTGAGAATGAGTTTATTGGTGCATGAATGTGTATCAATATAAAGGAAATTGTTGCATAAGAGGTGTGAAGTGCTATATTAATTCGCATTGGTACATAGAATCATGTGCTTAAGTTGTTAGAGTGCTACTACTTTATATTTGATATGAGCATGTACTATTCATAACTTGAAATGGAATGCTAGCATGGATTTAAATGGTGGAGTATATATGAATATATAGGGATTGGTGCATGTGATATGTGGTGAATTCTATTAATAATTGAGTAATGTTATGATCTCAATTGTGAACCCATTGGGTATATGAATGTGTTGAATGGTGATTCAGTCATGTTAATATGACTGGATAAGTGTGATTGATGTTTTAGATTGCATGTGGATTGTTTGGGTTCACTGAGAACTAGTTCTAAAAGGCCAAAAACCAGTAGTAGTGACGCTACTAGTGTGGCGCCTGGTGACAGGGGAAAAACAGGGAAGCACTGGGTGTGTGGCGCCTGGCAGCAAAGGTGGTTTCGCTAGGTAAAAATGTTCTAGCAGAGGTACTGGAAGACGCGTGGCACTTGGCGGCGTGAGGTGACCGCTAAGCGGTATAGAACCAGTTTTCGCCAAGCAATGCGAATGAGGCACCAGGCGGTTCATGGTGCTGAATCAGGTTGCGAGGAGGATTTTACACGGCTTTGGATGAAGGTCTTGATGTGATGCTTTGTTGGGGACCCAGTTATGAGTGTAACTTGTATTGGGGTAATACGTGGCCACTCGAGGTTGTAGCTTGGTGGTTTTGAAAGTCCAGTGGAGTGTACGAGATCGTGGCTCGTACGGATGAGTTTCGGAAGATTGCCCTCCTCGATGATATCCGACGAGTTTGGCAGTCTTGGGACAAATACGGATTGCGGTTCATATTAGAGAACTCCACTTGGTGTTGCAGATTATGGTCGTGACAAGATTATTCCCATGTGTGGACTATAGGTGGTGGCCTATAATCGGAGGGACGAGTAGACACTCGTGGCAGCAATGATCGATCAATGTAATCATCAAAGGGTGTAGAATCAAGAGGTGTCCAGGGGAAGATGTGAATCTTGGATTTGACGGGTGAGGTTTCATTAGAGTTATGGGTTTTAAATTATCAAGTTATCGTGTACAATATTTCTTTTTATTTGAGCTCACCCTATATGTGTGTGTTTGGCGATGATCATGTAACTCATTACATGAGAAACAAATGTTGATGCAAGTGAGCATGTGGATACTTAGAGCCAGAGTGGGGCCAACATGGGAGTTTTTACATGGAAATATTTTTATGGATCATTTTTGTAGTCAGTACTACGAATCGTTTTATATTTGTAAGACTTGAACGTATTTCTGAATTTTATCTTTTGGTGCTTATATACTAAAGTTTTAACTTTTCTCGCATTTTTGGAAAAGTACTTCATTAATAAATGCAGTTTATTAACATTTCTATTATTTTAATCTTAAATAAGTAATATTTGACCGGGATGTTACACTGAATCTAAAATTGGCAACTAATGTCATTGGTGTGAGCTGCATCATTTAGTAGCCAAAAACTAGGTAGCTAATGTTAGTGATTGTCGCAACCAAAATCGCGACAAGATGGTGAACCAAAAATAAATTTTGAAAAAAAATAGAGTTTGTATTCGTCATAGTTTATTCTGGAAAAGTACGAAAAAACTAAAAAAAATAAGACAATGTCTACAAAAAACCAGATTTTGAGTCCAGGAGTCGATTACACGTGGCGAAAGTATTAGTAGTCCATGGTGTTCGTCGTAAGATAATACCTTCAATTAAACATGCAAAGGGATGTGGTTTTCAAAATATTTATTTTCCCCAAAAATAGTAATAAAAGAATGTACAAAAGAAACAAAAATAATTTTTTAATTTTTTGGGTCCGACAATGATTAATCCTCGCTCTTATGTATCTCCATTTACAATGGAGAATCATCATTAGGTAGTTCTTTTAGAACCTTTTAGAAATTGTTGATTTTATTTTTTTATTTTTTTATAATTTTGAAAACCTTTTTGTGTTTTTGGGTATTTTTAATTATTTAGAAATTAGTGTCACGCGATGCGAGCGGCTAGACAAACACTAAAATTAAACAAAAAAAATTATTTTATATCTTTAGTTCTTTATATTATTTTTTATATATTTTCTATAAAAAAATAGAAAATTTGTGTCACGCAACGCGAGCGGCCAGATATACACTAAAAGAAATGAAGAAAACTAATTTTTATGATTTGTGGAGTAAGATATTTATTAATTGTAGAAAATAATATCCATAAGCAAAATGCTGAAGTTAGGTATAAAAAAAATGTGAAAAATATTTAAAGAAAATATAAGAATGCATAAATCAAAAGGAAAATAAAGATAATGACATACCATCTAAAACTTTTCAATTCCTTAACTTCTCCATTAATCTCATTCTTTTGTTAACTACCATTCCTCCTCCTTTCTTTTTTTCTTCTTTTAATTCTGCCTCATTCCCTAATATTGTTGTTTTTTTCCAACAAAAGTAAAAATTAGGTGTGTCTATGTGAGTGGTAATGAAGAAGAAAGAAAGAGAGAGATGTAGAATTTTTTTTTTTTCTGATCACTTTCTCATATGGCAGAATGTGTATTTATATATGCACATTGCAATATCAATGTAATCCTAGCCTTAATTGTAACGAACAATATAAGGAAGAAATTGATCATCATAACAACACATTACGGGAATCAAATCACAACAAATCAAAGCATAATATCAATCATCATCAATAACATTGATAATTAAAACAAATTGGTTCTGTCCTTCTTTTTTTCCTTTTTTCTTTTTTTGTTCTCATCTCTCTTTTTTCTGTTTTTGCTAAAATTAAAGTTTGAAAATCTTTAAAGAAAATTTTATTTCACCTTTTTTTATTTACCATTAATTAAAAACATTTGTTTATTTGTTTATTTTTATTTTTTTCCAAAAATAAAATTATTAATTTGATTATAATTTAGAGATGAATTATAATTTTTTGAAACTAATTTAGTTACCAATAATTTTTAGTTTATAAATTAGTATTTAAATTGGTCACTATAATGACTAATTAATTATGGTCACTAAATTTGATCAATATTTAAGTTTTGTCTTATAGTGACAGTGCAATTAAGTTCAATGTAGTTCAATTTAGTTTGCTAGAACAAAAAATAGTTCAATTCAATTTGTTTGAACTAGTTTTGAGTTCCATAATTGAGATAAATTATTTTTTAGTTCAGTGCAATTTAGTATATTTTGACTAGCCCTTCTAACGAGGCTTCCTAATACTACTTTTTGTTAACATAAGTTTATCTTTTCCTACAAACAAAAATGTTAGAGTAATTCACTGTCATCACATATTAGTTGTTTCTCTTTTCAAGCCCAATTGTTATTTCACAATTTATAACGTCAATAATATACGACTTTAAGACAACATAAAGCACTAACAAAAGGACTTTTTGAATATTGTAATGGAAAGGGTAGAATGACAATTTAGATTGTTTGTTGTAAATCAATAATAAAGAGGAATATTTGTTTATTGCAAATTTTAGTTGTATATATACAAATAAATTCTATGTAATGCTTATACTATAGTTCCAATTTAAATTTAAAAGAACTCTGTTAAAGTATTATAAAAGTAAGTTGAAGCTATCAACATTTTAGTTTAAATATCAATTGATGGTTTTATTTTTAGAGAAATTTATTAAAAGAAGATGTGAGTGTGATCTAAGTTTAATTTATATAAGAAATTTATACTATTTTTAACCAAAATCTTTAAAGCATGGATTTATGATTTTTTTTTCTTATTTATAATCAATATAAGATTTAGATGAACATGGATTTTCAACGGGTTTTGTTTACCAGCCTAGTGCAATTTCATTTGCAATAATTACTTCACTTTTTTGTGAATTCTGTTTTTTCATTACTTTCTTAATTTTATGAAATCCACATTTTAGACTTTCTCTCTGTTACTAGTCTTTAGAAAGTCACCGCCCGTCCCTACAATTATGAATATAAATGATGTTAACATTCGCAATATACTACTCTTGTTTACTCCCCCTTGTTAAGATTATTTGATTCAGAAAAACTTCAATGAGTGCTTATTTTCTCAAATCATTTTATCTACTTCTCCTGCTTTCATTGCTTGCTTCGGGAATTAGTGTGACATTGAAGAACTCAAGTGAAAGTGGTGAAGCAAAGTGCACAGAGAGGGAGAGACAAGCACTCCTCAACTTCAGAGTGGGCCTTAAAGACCCTGGCATGCTGTCGACTTGGACCAGCCATCACAATAATGCAGATCGCTGCAAATGTAAACGCATTCATTGCAACCATCAAACTGGTCATGTACAACTACTTGATCTTCGTGGAACAACGCACTACACACAATTGAGAGGTGCAATCAATGTCACTTCAGCAGCCATAATGATTTTTCTGGGCCTTACATCCCAGACTTCATGGACTTCATGGAAAACCTCCTGCCATGGTTGACCCAGAGGAGCGGGTGGAGAGAAAAGAGGAAGAAGGCTTGCGAGAAGAACAAGGGCACTCAAAACAGGTAAAACGCTTATTCTGTATTATGATTCTTCTTCTTACATCTAAAACACAAAAGACCCTTCCTTTAAGTAGAAGGGGAAAAATAGAAAACAGAAAACTCTAACTAACAACCGACTTCAATACACCCCTCTCAAGCCGGATCGTGTATGTCCATTAGTCCGAGCTTACAAATCATGTCTCTATGGATGTTGCGATGAAGAGGTTTGGTGAAGATGTCGACAAGTTCGTTATTGGAGCAAAGATGAATACCTTTTTTATCAGTTATTTCTAAACCAAGAAAATATTTTAGATTCTTCAAGTCCTTTATTTTGAAAGCATTGTGGAGCTGAGCTTTTATATCACTGATAGCTTCTAAAGAATCCCTTGCAAGTATTATGTCATCCACATATACAAGTAGGACAATAAAGGTTTTGCTAGTCTTTGAGTAAACAATGAGTGATTAGATTTAGATCGACAGAAACCAATAAAAATAAGGAAGAAAGACACCTTGGCAAACCATTGCCTGCTAGCCTGTTTAAGGCCATATAAGGACTTCTGAAGAATTGTTTGGTGATACATGAATTGTTGATTTGTTAGATTGGTTATCATATATCTTTATATAATTATTGTATAGGTGTATCTAAGTTATCATTAGCTTATACCTTTCTAGTTTTGTGGTTGTTTGTGTCTCCTTTGTAATGATACGAGGTTGTAGAGGGTGATGGTACTAGCCAATAGGTTGAGGGTTCTCTTTGGAGTTCTTTTGGAGTGATGTACATAGATATACATGATATGGATTGACTAGTCTTACAAACAACATATTTTGAAATTAAAAAAAAAAATAATAATAATAATAAATCATGAAATGACACGTGGCAATCACTATTTATCATTCGTTAATTATTTAAATGACATTACCATAAATGATCAAATTGAACAAAATTGACAAATATTAGGATTGAAAATTGAAAAATAAAATTATGACCAAATTGAAAAAACTAAATAAAATTTGGAATCAAAACTTTATTTATAATTTTCTTTAGTTACGTATTGGTCCAATGTATTTATTCGTTAGCAGTGCAGTAACAATGTTTAAGGGGTACCACGTGTCAGCTCCTGAATTTTTTTTATTTTTTTAATTTTAAAATAAATTAAAAATTTGCCACATATCAAGTTGATGTCGTGTCACATGGCGGTAACAATGTGATGTGGCAATGACAGTGTCACGTGTTACTATTATGCCAGGTGTCATTTCTTCATTCTTAATTTGGTTCTTGTATTTTAATTTTTTTTCTCAATTTAGTCCCAATTTTTGTAAAAATTTTACAATTTCGTCCATTTCCAAATTAAAACAAAAATTAATTTATATACAAATGTTATACAAATATTTTTATTAAATTTGATATTTTTATTCATATTGATATTTTTATTATATATCTTTAACAAAATTAGGTTTATTTAAATTTTTGTTTCACATTTAACTTTACTTAAAATTATTTTCAAATTAATTTTTTTTCAATGGTTACATAAACTAGTTAAACTTATTTTTTTAAATTTATATAATTATTATTTTACACCAACTCAAACATTTGTATAGAAATTATTAAACTTTACACATTTTAAAAATATACAATTATTTGAAATATAAATTAAATAAAAAACAATATTAAAGTATGATGTAATAAAATATCAATATAATTTATGAACTTTTTTTCTATTAGCATTATTTTTGATTAACAATTTTAAATGAAGTTCAATGTAAAATATAAATTTAAACAAATTTAATCTTGTTAAAAATATTTACTTGAAATATCAAATTTGATAAAAATGTTTGTGTACATTTATATAGAAATTAAATTTGGTTTTAATTTGGAGAGGGACAAAATTGCTCAATTTTTACAAAAATTGAGACTAAATTGAGACAAAAATTAAAATATAGGAATTGAAGATGAGAACATGACAGCGGGCATAATAGTGACACATGGCACTATCACTGCCACGTGGCACAATATCAGCTTGACACGTGACAAATTTTTAATTTTTAAAAAAAATTCAAAACATAAAAAAAAATTCAAATTTACATGTGACACCCCTTTAATGTTATTACTACACCACTAACAAAAAGGACTTGATTGCATTGAATTTTCCAAAATATGGACCTAATTAAGATAAAAAAATAGAGAGACCAAATTGATATTTTGCTACGAAAATAGAGACTAAATTTAACCAAATCATTTCATATTAATTTTATCAGAAGGGGCAATTTGATAATCTTTATTTACTTTCTATTAAAACTTTTTTTTTATCTATCACATCAGTCAAAACTCTCACCAACTTCACCCTCAAATTCACTCACTTTCACCTTCAAATTCTTTCAAAAAGAACAACACAAAGTTTACCTTCAAATGTACTCAAATTCATTCAATCACTCCCCCTCAAATCTATCCTCACAACAGAATACACCCTTAATACACTCTTAATGTTTTTGGTTAAAAGTAATGTCAAGTCTTTTACGTAGATTTAGCTTAGGTCTCATTAGGGCAGACCTTAGTTGGTCCGTAATGGGACTATGGCCCCCCTCTCAATATTTTTTATAGGTTAGTAATTAAAATTTAGAATATATATATATATAATTTTTAAAAAAATTAATTTAATTATAGGTAACATTTAATTATTCAATGAATTTAAAAAGGACAAAAATATCTCTTACCACCTTTTACTTATTCACTTACTATTAATTAATAATTTCATAACTAAATTACTAATATCATATTCAATAGAAAATTAATTTAAAATTTAACTTCAGTATTTTATTGTTAATACTTTTAATTATTCAAATTTAAAAAATTTATCAATCAATTTTGAACTGTAGCCATCTTTAACAAGAATAAGAAGTAGATTTTATTTAAACAAAAAGATTTCTTTTTTGCTAAACAAGATTGTGAAATAAAATAGAAGATAATTTTTGTTGTACATAATAAAATTATTTACATTGAAAAAAATATATAACCGAAAATTTATCACTACTAGAATTATTTATATTTCATGAGATTTTTCTTGCAATCCTTTTATAAAATTTTTCAAGAAAAGATTTTTCTTTTGTCATTTATAAAATTTGCAAGTATTTCCTACAAGTTTTTCTGTGAAACCCTAAATATTTTACTACAAAATTGGTAGTAGTTTCTTACAAATTATTTTTCATAACAAAATTTATAAGTTTTTTTTTATGAAAAAAATTTCAAAACAAAATTGGGAGGAAATATATATTTTTTTAGTAGTGTATGTTTTGTCTTAATTATTGTTGGATTCAATCATTTAAAAGTACAAAAAAATTTCTTAGATATATGTGATTTCTTTTATAGTCATAATTAAATTATATATTATATATTTATTTTTGTTGTACTAGTGATAGTAATAAAACATATATATTTTAAAATATTATTTTGGTTCCCCAAAGTTAATAGTCAATCTTCGTCACTATGTCACATCAATGTGAAATCTTTCCGGTAAATACTCTCAAAAGACTCAACATATTTTTAATTGCTTTGTAGCAAATTCATGGTCTTTAGAGACAATCCATAATAACAATGTCCACTGCAAAGCTAGGTATATAGTTGTTGTCTCTTGCGTTTGTAATGTACATGCATTCAAAAGGTGTTGGAGTATCTGAGTTAGGGGTGACAAAACGGGCCAATTTTGCCTGTTTTGGCCCGCCCCGTCCTTGGCCCGCCAAAAATGGGTCCGGTTAGGCTAGCCCGCCACTAGAAAACGAGTTAGACAATTCAACCCGCCTCGTCTCAGAGTAGGTCGATGGGCCGACGGGTTGGTCCACCACTTTTTTTAATAATTTTTTAAAATTTTCTTTTGACTTTTAAAATTTTTGTATATATATTTTATGTATATATAATTTTTTTATATAATATAAAAAATTATTTATTTTAATCATTTTTAATTTTTAAACATAAAAAAAAGAATTGGCGGCCAAAAAAACTGACTCGTCAGTTTGGCAGGCTAAGTGAGTCGGGCAACAATAAGTTGAACATTTCAACCTGATCTACCATTTTGTTAATATATCGATCTGACGGGCCTGATCCGTTTTGACATGTGTAATCTGAAATTTAAATAACATAACAATTCAACTATACATTTATCTGCCAATTCATTATTTCATAGAAGGAAAAAGTATATTAAGTTGTATGACTTACAAGCTTAAGTTGATGATACAATGATTAATTCATAAAATTAGAGTAATTCTTAAAATTGCATAATATGTTCGATATATTTAAAACTTTATAATTAAATTAAATGCTGTTACATCCGGAAGGAATCATTAGCTGTTTTTTGAATTTAATCAAATAAGTATAGTACATTTTCTCCGTCAATAAACAGAGAAAATATTACTATTGTGTTCACAGCCGAAAATATCGGAACCTCGCCATTGCACACGAGAATCACGAATGCACTGACATGACAACTGATATAGAGACTAACACGTTATGAACGGAGACTAATGAAATCGTACGATTCCGAATGACAGAGATTAGTGAAGATATTCGATTGTATATTAATAAATTTTACGAAAAATTGTAAGAAAATATATTATTCTAACATTTGGTAAAAGATAGAAAGAGTACAATCTTCTCATGACTTCTAAAAATACTAATAAATGTCGCAACATAACAGTATATTTGTCCTTTTCTCGTGTTAGTCATTTGTTTTTTTTATATATATTTGCAATGCCACTAGGGATGTGAAATGCTGTTGGATGCTGTGGTAAGTTTTTTTTTTTTTTTTTTCTTTTTACGTGGATTTGAACTTGTCTGCGTATCCTATGGTGAAGGAACAGACACGTTAGCGTCTTTGGATTTTTAGATTATTTGAAAGTGGTTTTGAGAATACTTTCTTGCATGGTATTATATGCTTAAACATATCAATCGATGAAAACAAAGTTAACATTTTTTCAAGTAAAGCAAAACACTATTATTCTGAGTAAAGTTCTAAAGTTATACTGGCTTAGCTTGCACTCTAATGTTTTTCACTTTTGAATTTAGACATTGTATGACTAATTTAGCACAGAAAATTAATTATTTTGCATAATATTATATGCGTATATGCATTCTTTCATTACAAGAAAATGTCTTATTAATAACCAATTTTAGTGACTAAAAGTTGTTAGTCACTATAGTGACCAATTTAGATACCAATTTACAAAATTAAAATTTATTGGTTACTAAAATAGTCACTAATATAAATAAAAAATTATAATTGGTTACTAAATTTGTCACTAATTTATTAGAGAGCAATTTAGTAACTTAAGTTATTTTGGTAGCCAAAACTTAGGTAGCTAAATTTTAGTAACCAGTTTTCTTTGGTAGCCAAAACTATGGTAGCTAATCTTAAAAACCAATTTAGTGACCAATTATAATTTTTTATTCATAATAGTAACTGTTTTAGTAACCAATAATTTTTGTACTTTGTAAACTTGTATTTAAATTAGTAATTATAGTAACTAACAACTTTTGGTCATTAAAATTGGTTACTAATGAACCATTTTCTTGTAGTATTTTAAAAAGTGAATACATTATTACACTAAAAGCCACATAAAGTTGACATAAATGATTATAAAATTCCATGTAGTGTTATATTTTGATTACGTTTTTTAAATACATGTTATCTTATATTAAGAAAATACTTCATTCACAATCAATTTTATTTTTGATCATTTGATCAATTTAAATATCAGTTTACACAACAATAAAAATAATTAATTACTAAAATAATTATTATCATGAACAAAACATTATGATTTGTCTTTAAATTAATGTTTAAAATTTAGCTAGTAAAAGAAATTGAACATTAGACATCAGTTATTAAAGGAATTAGTTTTTAAATTAGTCTTTAATTAACTAGTGACATATTTAACGAACAATTATATTTTTTTATTCTTAATAATGATTATTTTAATAACCAATAATTTTTTATTTTGTAAATCGATATCTAAATTGGTCACTCTAGTGATTAACAACTTTTGATCACTAAAATTGATTGTTAATGAAATATTTTCTTGTAGTATTATATTAAATATCATAAAAAAAATAGTATAAAAATTCTGTCATTAATTTTTGTTTACATTTTTATGTTTACTAGTTAATTAGACTCACGTTTAATGGTGAATCTTATATTTTATATATGAATCAAGATTAATATATAAAATTTTTAAGAATATCAAATAAATAAGATATATTAAAATTAAAATAAATTATTTTTATATATTAATTTATAATTATATAAAAAAATTGAAAGACCAAGTCTCTCTCAACCTACACCAAAATCCACCACTGTTCACGTTGATTTAATTAAATAAAGAAAATGTCTTTTTTTTATAAGGTCTTATAAAAGGGGAGATGGAATATAAGTGTTCTTATAGAAATAATATTAGATCATTATGGGACTCAAACTTTTTCTTACAAAGATATCTGAACTTCTTGGATGGATACTCTCCAGTCTTATTCATCATGTCTTCGTCATTTGACACTTGATGAAACATTGAGTGAATGCATATCTTTAATTGTTGGACTCTACTCTTATTTATAAAAGACTAATCTTATTTTTCTTGTTTAGACCATAGGTTGGGTCTTGATTATCTCTTTAGTGGCCCAATCATTTATTAGGTTTATGTGGACTTTAGTTAGACCTAGGTTTCATTATTCCAACAATTTTTCGTAAAGGTTTGCCTGATTTATTTGAAGTTGGAGTATACAACATTATTAGTTATTACAGGTGTTTGAGGAGGCCATGTAGTTAACCAACTTGGTCGTCATGTAGGTTTAGCGGCAGACCTTCTGATATTTCTTTAGGCTTAGCGAATATTTGCAAGCTAGCGGTCTTTAGGGTTGGCAAATTTCCTAAGATGGTGGACAATTCAAATACTATGATATAGCGATCAATCTAGCCATTGTGGTACATAACGATCAATTTGACCACTATGGTGCAACAAGAAATTATGTTTCTCAAGTGAAAAAAATAAAAGAAGCTATAATAATAATAAAAAATTCAAATGTCTTGTACAAATTTTAGCGGAAAAATTAACTTAGAAGAAAATATTTTATAACATTCCATAATTTTCTCAAAAATTAAAAGAGAATTGATGATGCACCTATCCAATATTATTATTAGTAGAAGTTTTGGATTTTTCCATGCTATAGAGGTTTTTTCTTTAAAAATATTGGTGTCGACTAGTTTTATTTACTTATTTTCTGTGTATACATCTTATTGTTTACCTATATATTATCATTTTAGATTACTTGATTATTTATTTTCAGATTCAAATATTATTTACACAAAAAAGTAATTGATATGGATTTTTTTTCACTTATTATTTTTGTTACCTTTCCATCACTAATAATATAAAGGATGATACAATTATTAAGAGAATAAAAACAAAAAGGGATTTGGTAAGAAGGATAGGCAAAAGTTAAAACAATAGTAGGCTATCTTTTATTAAAATAAAAACCCAATAGTAGGTTTTATTATTCTAATCAAGGCAACTTGTTGAAGAACCACGAGTCACACATTATTATTATTATATTATTTTCTAAAATAAGACTCAACTGAATGTGTTATAATTGGTTTAAATAGGAAGGAAGATATAGTATGTTTATTAATTAATTAAAGTCTACTTTACTTATTTATATTCACCAAATCTTACGATTATGTACATAAACACTTCGATGCAAAATCTCAGCTGAAGGAGGTTCACAACGCAAAGCTTCTTCGCTTTGGATAACTTATGTAAGGTGAATTTGTTTTGATTTTGTTCCATTATTGCGTAGTTTTAATTTACGACAAAACCAACTCTTAAATGCTAACACTGCTAACACTATGTTTTATGTCTGAGTTATCTCTTTCACCAGCTTCTCTGCTTTACAAGATCCAAATGATTTGTGGGGTATCCCTAACTTCGAGTGACCCTTAATCCAACTATTGATTTGAGGAATAATTTTTATTTATTAAATAAATTTATTAAAATTATTACATTGTCGTCTACTAAAATGGTATCAGATAATATTAAAAGTTTTACTCTTAAATATATGACAAAATTATTACATTGTCATCTACTTAGTTGTCATATAATATTAAAAACTTTTAATAATTAAAATCTCCTTCAAAAGTCGACTGTATTTAATATAAATTATTTTTAGAACAAATTAAAATTATAAAATTTATAAAACAAAAAATTATATAATTCTTAAATATAAAATAAAAAATATGATTTCATAATTTTTAAATTATCTAATTTTAAATTCATATTTTTATATTTTATAATTTTATAATATCATAATATTACAATTTCAAAATTCAAAATTTAAATTTTTTTAATCTTATAATTTCGTAATTCTATTACTTTTATAATTTTATAATTAAATAATTATATATTTTTATATTTTTATAAAAGTATAATGGCTTAATTATAGAATATAAAAATATTAACGCAAAAATAGATAACTAAAAAAGTTAAAATTTTTGAAATCATATTTTTTATTTTATATTTAATAATTTTATAACTTTATTATTGTCTAATTATCTAATTTTATATTTTATAAATTTATAAATTTTTTTATTTTTTAATTTTATATTTTATAATTTTATAATTTTATAATTTTAATTTATTTAGAAATAATTTTGTGGAAGGAGATTATCGTTATTAAAATATCTTGTAATAAAATATCATGTAATGATATTTAAGTAGGATGATAGTGTAACATAATTACCTTGTCATACATTTAAATATTTAAATAATGGTTTGGTCCTACTTTTCATTCGGTTTTTTTGTTTTTTCAATCTGGTCCTACTTTTGTTTTCTTTTTCAATTTGGTCCTAATATTCGTCAATTTTATTCAATTTGATCATTTTCGCTAACACTGTTAAAATAGTTAACGGAATGTGAACAGTAACTGTCACGTGTCATTTTTTGATTTTTTTGTGATTTTTTTTTAATTTTTTAAATATTTTTAATTTTTTTAATTAAAAAAGTACACATCTCAAGCTCATATCACGTCATGTGTCATTTTGTGATTTTTTTATTTTTTTAAATTTAATTTTTTTTTAATTTTAAAAAAAATCTATGTGTCAAGCCAATATTATATCACGTGTCAGAATCAGATTTTTATATTCAATTTGATCCTAATATTCGTTATTTGTTAATTTTTTTTTAAAATGTGTATTTTCATTAAATATTTTTAATTTAAATTTAGAATTGGTTTAAAATTAAATATTTTTAACCTCTTAAATTTTTAAATTAATGGTGTTATTGTTTTTTTTCATTTTAATTTTAAACTAACTCTAATTCTAAATTAAAAATATTTAATAAAAATATGCATTTTAAAAATAATATCCATATAACATTTATATATAAATTAAATTTTGTCTCAATTTGGAGAAAGACAAAAATGCTAAATTTTAAAAAAAATTAGGACCAAATTGAAAACAAATAACGAAAATTGGGACCAAATTGAATATAAAAAACTGACTCTGTGGTGTGATATCGGCTTAACACGTGAATTTTTTAAATTAAAAAAAATTAAATTAAAAAATATATATTTTAAAAAAATAAAAAAAAATAAAAAATTTTAAAAATCACAAAATAACACATGACATAATATGAGCTTGACACGTGTACATTTTTTTAAATAAAAAAATTTTAAAAAATAAAAAAAATCACAAAATGACATGTGACGGTTACTGTTCACATCCATTAACTATTTTAACGGTGTTAATGAAAAGAACCAAATTGAAAAAAGAAAACAAAAATAGAACCACGTTGAAAAAAAACTAACGAAAACTAGAATCAAACCATTATTTAAGCATACAATGAAGTCCTATTAGATTTGGTGATTATAATTTTTTAATTAAAGTTCTGCAGTTATATTTTACTGTTAAATTATTTCTAATATTATTAAATATAAATATTAAAAATAAATAAAGTTAGAATATGATAAATTGATGCTAATCTTATCTACTATTAATATTTATTTGATTTAATTTTTGTTAAATTGTTGGTAATATAAATATTTATTTAATAAAAATTTTAAAAATAACTTTACATTTTTAACTTTTTTTTTATTAAAAAATCAACTTAACATTGGTTAAGCCAATGGTAACCCGACATTAACACAAATCGTATAGTGAAAAATCATTTTACTTGTTTTAGTTTTCTTTTAATAATAATCTGCTTGATTAAAGTTGGTTAAACTGACATTAATAATTTCGTAATTTGGTTGGCAGTAATATTTGGAAGTTAAATTTATATTTTTTTGAGTGTACTTGGATTTCATGTCAAATAACTTTCATTGTTTTTTTGTGTTGTTGCACCAACTTATAATGTTAAGTGACATTTGTAACTTTTATTAGTCTAAATAATGTTTAAACTTTAATTATGAGAGAACTTTTGTCATTGCATATACTGGATGATTAGAACTATCAATCTTCTCCACCAACACATCACTTTCTCTTGTGACATCATGAATGAAATGTATCTTGTTACTAATATGTTTTATCTTTTATGATACATTTGGTTCCTACTCTTCTATATACTAAATCTATGTTTTTGTTATTTAGTATCTAAGAATCCACTTCATAGCCTGCATAGTCCTATAGGTTCTCTTTGGAGGAAGGAGTGAATTTATAGTGGAAGTAATATTGTTTGGATTAAAAATAAATGGTGTAATTTGAGTGAATTTGAGAAAAGAATTTATGAAAGTGAGTGAATGATGCGATAGATTTAATAAATTAAAAAATATAAATTAAAGTTAAAATACATTTTAAATTAGAAAATTAAATTTATATTTTAAAATAAAAATATATTAAAATTAATAAATATATATATATATATATAACACAACTTAAATAAATTTAAAATAGAAAATAATTTAAATTTTTTAATTATAAATAAAATTATCTCTAAAATTTTGATATAAACACGTATTAAAAGTAATTAAATTATTTATTTATTATTTTATTTTCATTGTGTTGTTACCTTCTTAATTATACTATACATTATGAATCTTCTTATATTAAGAAACACTAATATGGTGACAACTAAGAAAACATTGCCTGAAATAGAAATAAGGCATAGTTTTTTATTATTGGTTATATAATGTGTTTTACTTGTCTTAAACATAGAGAACATACAAAAAACGTTGCCTATTTGTTTGAAGCAATAAAGTAGAAAATGTTGATAGCAATAGGTAACAATTGTTAAAATGTGGATAGTTTAGACTACACTTTTAAAATTGTGATAACACTAGTGCAGTTTTGGCCTTTTAACTCACGTTATAGGCCTCGCTTGTCTTTTAACCGAAGCATAAAATGGCGCGGTGATATTTTTGCAATTTTTGCCAAGTTTTATGTCTCGGTTCAGAATATACCCGAAGCAGAAAACACCTTTCTACTACGATTCTAAGAAAATCGGTGCCAAAAAGTTGGCCAGTATTTCAAAATGCCACAAGGGTGATATTTGACCTCGGGTGAAATTGAACTAGTGCCAAAAAAGGTTTTCTGCCTCAGATAAAAATTGAATCAAGGCAAAAAAGTTGATCAGTATTTCAAAAATGCCACTAGAGTGATGTTTGGCCTCAGGTGAAATTGAAATGGTGCCAAAAAGGGTTTTCTGCCTTGGTTAAAAACTAAACCAAGGCCATAAGTTATGTTAGGGTTAAAAAACGCGAATACCTTTTCTTCTTCTTCCTCGTGCTTGAGAGACTACGCCTCGCACCTTGTGCTTGTTGCTGCTATTATTGCGCTCCGGCCACTCACACTACCAGGTCTGTTGCTCCATCTACCTTGCACCGCCACGTCGAACCGTTGAGTCTCCTTCCCCGCAAACGTTGCTACAATCCACAGTGTTGTTGTTCAAGGTGCAAATATATGGTGAACATTGGTGGTTTTGTCTTCGGTGACTGTTGTGAGACGATAGTCGACTCGTTGATGCGTGAATGTGAGAGTGGCAGAGGTTCCTAGGTGGCGTGGTGGTTTTCGGTGAATCGAAGATGAAAGGCCGCTTCCATGGTGGTTCGAAGGTGACGAAAGAACCTAGGGTTGATTTTCTATCGCACCATAAGACTTCTGTTCTCATAAGAACTGAGACAGAATGTGGGGTTTCTGCTTCGGTTCACACCCGAGGCCAAAAGCTAACCCCATTTGACCTCGTCCTAATATGCCTCGGTTCTGAAACCAAGACAGAATGACAAAAATAACCACTGCTAAATCTCCTTCCTGCACTAGTGTAATTTAAAATATTTTTAAATTATCATCATGTGACCTAAGTTACAATCAATTGTCTCATGGTGCATCACTTTAAGATGTATCAATTGTCTCATAGTGAAGGATATATAAGTTAGTTAAGTTACAATCAAATCATAATATTTTTATCGTTAATAAAGTAAAAAGAGTTGTATTCTAACTAATAACTATATATTTTGACTTAATAGTAAGCCTTCAATATAATAAGTGGTACCAAAATCAAGATCACGAAAGGGAACAATTAAACATAAATAATTGTCTTCGCAAACAATGACCCTCAATAATTATATTCTAAACATAAACATAATAATTAAATAATCGTTACCTGCATTCTACAAAAACTGGAAAGCCGTCGCCTAATAAAGACTACACATAAACACGGGAATAATACTACGTATAATTTGCATATAATAGTGCAGATAATAACATCAAATTTTGTTACTTAATTTTATTGATATCAATTATTTTATTTTCAAAGTATTATATTTTTGTATGTTATTACTGTTTTAAATTTATTAATTCAGTGTGTTAAATGAAAAGAAAAGAAAAATAAGAAACTACAAATATTTTATTAAAATGGAGATAAATTATTATATATTTTCTTCATAATAAAATCAAATAAGACAAATAAGCAGCAACAAAAGTAGTTTAGTTAAACGACAATTATCATCAACTGTATTATAATAATATTCACACACTACACCACATTACACTACACTACCCAATACTCTTTATTCTTCTAGTACATTTATACATTTAAATTAATGCGGGATATCACGTGAATATCAATAACATTCTTCTACGTGTCTGATTATCAGCAATTTTTTTTTTCTCCATCTTGTCTACAAAGCTTTCGTTTTCTACTCATCCAATAATGTCGTTTTCCATGGACAACAATATATAAGTTAATTGACAGCCATGTTGATTTGTTTTCAGAAAAACAACCAACTAACCTTGTACTATTTACTGTAAGAGATATCTGTGTCTTAGGTAAAAGACAAATACTTAGTGAGTCAGCACTCCACTGTTCCTACCCATTCATTTACGTCTCTTGTTATTTATCATTTTTCATGTCTGTTTCATCCCCAAAGTTGCGAATTATAGATCTTTGGAAGTTCTAATGTGATAAGTTGAACTTATAATATATAACAGGATGACAACCTTACTTTACGGTTTAATTTTATAAGGTTAAATTAAATTTAAAATTCACTTCTTAACATAACATAGTATTAAAGTAATAGGTTAGAGTTATCTTAACGAGATTTAGTATTGTTCAACTTATTGTGTCACCCATATCGAGATATTTGTTATTTGTTGGATTTATTGTTCCACATGCTATTGACTTATTATCGGACTACTCATTAATGTCTAGTTCCAAACTTGAAATGTATATATTTCAACGTGAAATGGTGTATTGAAAGTCTCTCATTAACTAAGTGATATATATATATATATATATATATATATATATATATATATATATATATATATATATATATATATATATATAAAAGTGAGTATCAATATCACCTTACTGACTAATCTTGTAGAACTGAGTTAGATTTAAAATCTACTTCTTAACATTAGGAGTGTCAAAACGGGTCAGCTCGGCCTGATTTGGCTCACCTCCACCTTTGGCCCACAAGAAACGGGTCAGGTCAGGCTGACCCGTCAGAACAAGAAGGGTTGAATTTTGTAACCTAACCCGTCTCATGATGGACCGAGGGGCTGGCCCACCACCTTTTTTTTTAAGAAAAGAAATTAATATTTTTTTAATTTTCTTTTAACATTTTTAAATTTTTTTTTTAAAATTTTTTATATATAAATTTGTTTATATAATATAAAATATTATTTATTTTAATTATTTTTAATTTTTAAATATAAAAAAATTTAAAAAAAAAGGGTTAACAGACCTGGATAGACTGGCTCACCTTTGGTCTCCTTCTTTGACGGGTTAGACGAACTAGACTATGACGGATTGGCGGGTTGGAAAATCTAACCCGGCTTGCCTTTTGTTTGGTGAGTTAACAGACTGGTCCGACGGACCTGACCCGCTCTGACATGTCAACTTAACATGATGGAAAATAAACATGGAAGTTGTGTCCGAAAGTGATCTCGATGTTAATGAAAAATATATTGACCAAATTTATACAATAGCAATATCTTTCGTTATTCGGCATTTAGGAGATAAAATATATATTCTTTTATGTGTTTGCAAAAATAATTTAAAAAATATTCGAAGAGTAGGAATATACTGTTAGTTGACGAAAATGATTTAATAACGGTGAAGTATTGGAAACAGGTCCAACCCGTAGCTGTCACTATGTTCAATCTTTTCACTGATTTTATAATTTTGTACTCATCATGATGAATTAAAGTCTGTACGATTTGTTTTTCTTTTATCTTCCATGACAAGTAGAGTGTCCTTTTAGCAGAGTTGAATATTTTCAATACTAACTTAGCTGCTGCTTCTCGCTTTGGCGGCTGCATATGCAACTTGGTTTTCAAAAACTAACTGCTATGTTAGTTTTCGGTTCAATTCTACTATTGAGGACCCTCTTTCTGGACTCAATTTTTCTTTTTAATTTTTAGAACAATGATTTCTCAATAAAAAGCTTATTGTATTCCTTCATGACAGGGTTTAAGCAGCAAAGAGCACATACAACGATGAAGGAATTTTTGAGCATGTTTTGTGCAGAAGCTGATTGTCCTGGGACTGGAGGAAAACAGCCATTTTGTTTTGATTTGAAAACTTTGAAAGATCCTTATTCATGCTTCAACCAGTTCTTGATCTTTTGCTTTGATGTGTCAGTGCTGGTCATACTGGCATTCGTTCTAATCCAGAGGTATTTGTTCAGACCATTTCAGGGTATGTTTCAGGTGGAAAGATATTCAAACTTGCAGCTAATTTCTTCCATAACCAATGCATCTCTGGGGTTGTTATATTTGTGCTTAGGGATTTGGGGTTTAGAGGAAAACTTAAGGAAGAGTCACAATCTTCTTCCACTTAATGGGTGGTTACTAGAACTCTTTGAAGGATTCAGATGGTTGATAGTAGGATTAAGTGTAAGTCTTAAGTTGAAACAACTTCCAAGATCATGGTTGTGGTTGTTTTCACTTGTTACACTATTTATTTCGAGTGTTCTCTGTGTTTTATCCATGTCTTATGCAATTAGTAACAGAGAACTGAACTTCAAGGAAGCTTTAGATGTTCTATCTTTTCCAGGAGCAGTTTTACTACTCTTGTGCACTTATAAAACACCTAAATGCGAAGACACTGCTACAAGTATTGATGAAGACTTTTATGATTCCTTAAACAACGACTTTCATGAAGTTGATCCTTATAACTACGTAACCCCATTTGCTAAAGCTGGATTCCTCAGTAGAATGTCGTTTTGGTGGTTGAATCCATTGATGAAAATTGGTCAAGAAAAAACACTTCAGGATGAGGATATCCCAAAGTTGCCAGAATTGGATCGAGCAGAATTTTGCTATTTGTCGTTTATAGAACAATTGAACACGCAAAAGGGAAAAGAATCATTGTCACAATCATCAATTTTGTGGGCAATAGTTTTTTGCCACTGGAAAGATATTTTGATGTCAGGATTGTTTGCATTGCTCAAGGTACTTAGTGTATGTACTGGTCCTGTACTTTTGAATGCTTTTATATCAATTGCTGAGGGTAATGGCAGTTTCAAATATGAGGGTTATGTATTGGTCTTATCTCTTTTCATTACAAAAATTGCAGAGTCCCTATCACAAAGGCAATGGTATTTTCGCACTAGGCTTGTTGGGATGAAAATTAGGTCAATGCTTACAGCTTCCATTTATAGCAAAATATTGAGGTTGTCTGGTGCAGCTAGATTGACACACTCTAGTGGTGAGATAATGAATTATGTGACTGTGGATGCTTACAGAATTGGAGAATTCCCATTTTGGTTTCACCAGACTTGGACAACAAGCGTACAACTATGTATTGCACTTATAATACTTTTTCGTGCTATTGGCCTAGCAACAATTGCCTCATTGGTGGTGATAGTTCTCACTGTGCTTTGCAATACTCCACTAGCAAAGATGCAGCATAAGTTTCAGAGTAAACTCGTGGTGGCACAAGATGAGAGATTGAAGGTGAGTTCTGAGGCCCTTGTGAATATGAAAGTGCTGAAGCTATATGCGTGGGAAACGCATTTTAAAAATGCTATTGAAAGATTAAGAAACATTGAACTGAAATTGTTGAGTGCAGTGCAACTGAGAAAGGCTTACAACATAATTTTATTTTGGATCTCACCTGTTTTGGTGTCTGCTGCTTCTTTTGGGGCATGCTACTTTTTGAATGTTCCTTTACATGCAAACAATGTTTTCACTTTTGTGGCAACTTTACGCCTGGTGCAAGAACCGATTACAGCCATCCCTGATGTTGTTGGGGTGGTCATTCAAGCAAAAGTTGCATTTTCCAGGATTGTTAATTTCCTTGAGGCACCTGAATTACAGAGTGCAAAATTCAAGCATAGGTGTTTTGATGATAGTATCAAGGGCTCAATTTCGATCAAATCTGCTGACTTTTCATGGGAAGGTAATGTATCAAAGTCAACACTGAGGAACATAAACTTGGAGATTAGACATGGGCAGAAGTTGGCAATTTGTGGAGAAGTTGGCTCAGGAAAATCAACCCTCTTAACTACAATTCTCGGTGAAGTTCCTCTGACAAAGGGAACTGTAAGCTTTTCTTCCATGTATGCTCATAGATTACAATACTAATTCTTGGGGTAACCTAATTGGTTATAATATAACACTTTCTTGGTAGTTCAACTTTATAATGAAATGTTGTATTTAGCACATGATTTCCACTTCTTGAAGTGAAGTTATTCTGTCCTCCATTGTAGTTGTGTTGCTAAGAGGAGTTTTAATCTCACATTTTGACTTACAGATAGAAGTTTATGGAAAGTTTGCATATGTTTCTCAAACAGCATGGATACAAACAGGAACAATACGGGAAAATATTTTGTTTGGATCGGATTTGGATGCTCATAGATATCAAGAAACACTTCGTAGATCTTCACTGCTAAAGGATTTGGAGCTGTTTCCTCATGGAGACCTCACAGAAATAGGTGAGAGAGGAGTTAACTTGAGTGGGGGTCAAAAGCAGCGAATTCAACTTGCACGTGCTCTTTATCAGAATGCTGATGTATATCTTTTGGATGATCCATTTAGTGCTGTTGATGCACATACTGCCACAAATTTGTTTAATGTAATGTCATCTTCCTTACTTCAAATTCTACATTTATGTTGTATGAGTCATTCCTTACTCAAAAATGGCTTTCAAATTTGTCAGGAATACATCATGGATGGTCTTAAAGAAAAAACTGTTTTACTCGTAACTCATCAAGTCGACTTTCTACCAGCGTTTGATTCTGTTATGGTAATTCGTTAACCTTAACACATTGTTCATTCTTTCTTTAGTATGTTTCCTGCATATAACCAGTGATTGTAAATTAATAATGATTTTGAAGTTAGTTTTTCTCTTGCTTCTACTTTTAGACTGAATTTTCTTCTTTCCTTTCACAGTTGATGTCAAATGGGAAAATCCTAGAAGTTGCTCCTTATCATCATTTGTTGACTTCAAGCCGAGAATTCCAGAATCTTGTTAATGCTCACAATGAAACTGCAGGTTCTGACAACCCTATGAATGTTTCTTCTTCCGAGAGACATTCAACTTCTGCAAGAGAGATTACACAAGCTTTCATGGAGAAGCAGTTAAAAGCAACAAATGAAAATCAGTTAATAAAGGAAGAAGAGAGAGAGATAGGAAACACAGGGTTCAAACCGTACTTGCAATACTTGAATCAGAAGAAAGGTTATGCATACTTCTTTATGGCTTCTTTTTGTCACCTCATGTTTGTGATTCTCCAGATACTGCAAAACTCATGGATGGCTGCAAAGGTTGACAATTCCCAAGTCAGCACACTGCAGTTGATTGTAGTTTACTTCTTGATTGGGGTTGCTTCTATAATTTTCTTGTTGATCAGAACTCTGCTTGTTGTTGCCTTTGGTATTCAATCATCAACATATTTATTTGTACAGTTAATTAACTCCCTTTTTCGTGCACCAATGTCCTTTTATGATTGTACACCATTGGGAAGGATACTTAGCAGGGTAAGGATTATACAATTTCTTTCCTCGCTTGATTTTAATGCTAGTAATAGCATAATAGTATTTTGATTATCATTTCCTTGTTCAGGTCTCATCAGATCTTAGCATTATGGATCTTGATATACCTTTTATGCTAAGTTTCACTACGGTAGGTGTTATATACTTATGTTCTAATCTCATAGTTCTAGCCATTGTCTCTTGGCAAGTCTTGGTTGTCTCCTTACCAATGATTTATGCTGCAATTCGCTTGCAGGTATTGAACAAATTCATCTTTGAAAATATTGTCATACTGAAATTGTGTCTTCTATGTATTCTATTTTGATAGAATTGAAAAATTTAACTAAATAATGCTCATTATCCAAAGTATCTAAGGTATTTCTTTATAAAACCAGAAATATTATTTTTCCACTGCAAAAGAATTGATGCGCGTGAATGGCACAACAAAATCATTTGTAGCTAATCATATAGCTGAAACAACTGCTGGAGCTGTGACAATAAGAGCTTTTGAGGAAGAAGATCGTTTTTTCAAGAAGAATCTTGATCTAATTGATATCAATGCCAGTCCCTTCTTTCACAGTTTTGCCTCAAATGAGTGGCTGATCCAAAGATTAGAAGTAATCAGTGCATTACTCCTTACCTCTGCAGCTCTATGCATGGTTGTGCTTCCACCAGGAACTTTCAGCTCTGGTGAGACTTTGATTCAATGTTATATGTCAATTGTGATGACTTTGGCTTTGAGAATTACAATCATCACATTATTTTTCCAGGATTGGTTGGCATGGTTCTCTCCTATGGCCTTACCTTAAACGCTTCCTTAGTATTTTTAATTCAAAATCAATGCAGTCTAGAAAATTACATAGTATCCGTAGAGAGGCTAAATCAATATATGCATATACCAAGTGAGGCCCCAGAAGTAATAGCAGGAAATCGTCCTCCTTCAAATTGGCCAGTTGCTGGTAAAGTAGAACTAAATGACTTGCAGGTAATTGGTACTTATTTAAATGTGAATCAAAATGTTCAGAAAAATGGTAATTGAAATGAACCACATGTAATTTTCTTGTTTATACAAAGATACGATACAGGCCATATGGACCACTTATACTTCATGGAATCACATGCACATTTGAAGCAGGACACAAGATTGGAATTGTTGGAAGAACAGGCAGTGGAAAGTCCACTCTTATCAGTGCATTATTTCGTCTGGTGGAGGCAGCAGGTGGAAAAATTGTAGTTGATGGCATAGACATATCTTGTATTGGCCTTCATGATTTGAGGTCACGTTTTGGAGTTATACCTCAGGATCCTACTCTTTTTAATGGAACTGTTAGATATAATTTAGACCCTTTATCTCAATACTCTGATCAAGAAATATGGGAGGTAAAACCAAGTACATTCTAGTTATCTTTGCTTTGCATTGCAAGTGTATCATATATGTTGCTCAATATGAAGGTTCTTGGGAAGTGTCAGCTGCGAGAAGTTGTACAAGAGAAAGAAGAGGGACTAAACTCCTCAGGTACACGTTCTATGTCACAAGTTATTTTGTCCTGGTTGATATATAATAACTTGTAACAATTTGTAACAGTTGTGGAAGATGGATCAAACTGGAGCATGGGACAAAGGCAATTATTTTGTTTGGGGCGTGCGCTGTTAAGGAGAAGCAGGATATTGGTGTTGGATGAAGCAACTGCATCAATTGACAATGCTACTGATTTGATTCTGCAGAAAACCATTAGAACTGAGTTTGCAGATTGTACAGTGATCACAGTAGCACACAGAATACCAACCGTGATGGATTGCAGTATGGTTCTTTCAATTAGTGATGGTAAATTTGATGTTGAAAACCTCTTTATTTCCTCTAAGGAGTGCAAATAGAAGAGTTCGTATCGTATGTTCTAACTATAACTTTTACTTGTTTTCTTCAATGAATGGGATACTTGTATTATTGACAGGAAAATTGGTGGAGTATGATGAACCAATGAACTTGATGAAGAAAGAAGGATCGCTATTCAAGCAGCTTGTTAAGGAGTACTGGTCTCATTTTCATTCTGCAGAATCATATTGACACTGCAAAATATATTTTCTTTTGTCAACATTATTATCGATTTTTCTTTGATGTTAGCAATGAGTCAATAAAGTTTGATAAGATGCTACATGTGTTGGTTAATTTGCTAGGACTGAGATGTTGGTAATGGTAAGGAATTGTAGGAATGAAAAGAAACAGTGCAAAAGTATTTGAATGTTAGATTAGAGTTGTATATGAGCTAACATTAATTATTAAAAGAAAATCATACAAAGTTGTTGAATAAACTTTGAAAACAGTACAAGTTAAATAAACTTTTTTTTTCTAAATTAAAATGAATATTTAAATAATTTTTTTCTGATTTATCTTCATAAAAAATTATTTTAATTTATATGTAAACTAATTTTAACTAATTTAGAGATTTGATTTTTAAGTTTTAAATAATAAAGTTTCAAATCTCGTAATGTGCTTCATCCACCGTATAATAAAGTGAAGCAACAGTACAAAATGAATTAAGTGTGATTTATGGGAAGTAGAATGAAGTAGTTAATGCAGGTGTCCACGCACTATATCTATCATTATTTATTAACAACTGGTTCACAAAAAACCATAAAGATCAACTTCTGTTTACTCATAAATACATAACAAAAAAGACTAAATATAATGAAAAAAAAGGAATTAACTAAAAAGACACATGTTTCGTATCAACAAAGATTTATGAAAATGTATTAACTTTGGAATATCATATATTCCATGTTTCTACAAGTTTAATAAAATCGTTAGGAGGAATGGCTTACTCCCAATATTATAAAATACCTTATTATTTATTATTATTATTAGATTCCAAAATAAAATAATATATCTTAATATGAAATAGATATTGAATAATATTAAATATTAGAAGATTATTAAAATTAGATGAATGAAACTTTTATAACATCACTAACCTCATATAAAAACATATAAAAGAAAGTTCTGTTTATCCAACAATTTAGTTACAATTTTATATGATGTTTATTACTTGTGATAAATTTTGTCAAAATTAATCAATAATTAAGAATGTTTTCAAATTAATAGATCATCTAGCATACTTAATTGTGTAATGATTATAATTTCTCTGTTTACAGTTTCTCACTTCTTCCATTGTTTCTTTTATTTCCTTTCTAGTTTACAAAAAAATTACATTCAAATTTCATTGTTTTTTTTAAAGAATTAACTGCATAAAAATTACATGCAACTACAAAAAGTCATCCAAATTCCTCAGGAAACATAAAAGAACTTGCAATTAACATTATTATAAAAATAATTTGTGATTAAAAGTGATCAAATATATATTTTTAAATTAATAACCAATTTGGTGAACAGATTTTCAATCACAAAAAATCAGTAACATGTAGTTTTTATTAGTGATTGAATGAGCAAATAATTTTTTTCTCGATCTAGTGAGTGACTTAATGTCTAAGTATTTCATTACTAAATTAAATTGATATCTAATTCAATCATAAAAAAATAGATTACTAAATCAATCATTAAATTTTGTTACAAATACTAATATATTATTTGTGATCGAATTAGTGATCAAACATATTTGTTTCTAATAAAGGTGTCAATTTGGTCCAGCCCACAGGGCTTGCCCCTGACCCGTGTGGGCTAGGGCCAAAAAAGCCCACATTAAAAAAAAAGCCCCCAACAAAGAAGTCCACAAGGCCAAAAACCCTACAAAAGCCCTGTGGATCAGGGCCAACCCATGGGCTTTCATCTTCCACATGAAAAATATATTATTTTTTAAAATATATTACTATTTATGGGACAGGCCCAACGAACCGGATAAGCATGACGACCCGAATAGATCGAACGATCCGGACCTGCCCGAAGACCTCGACAAGAACGACGACTTGAATGAGCCTGATGATCCAAACAGGCCCAACGACCCAAACGGGCCTGACGACCCAGACGATGTAGACGGGCCGGACAACCCGGACGACCTAGATGGGCTTGACAACCAGGATAAACCCGACAACACGGACAAGCCCGACAACATGGACGGGCCCGATGACACGGAAGAACTCGATGACTCAGACGGGCCCGACGACCCGGACGGGACCGACGACCTGGACAGGCTCGACGACCCGGACGAGCACTATGACCCAAACGGGCCCGACAACCCATATGGACCCAACAACTCGGACACGCCTCGGGCCCGACGACCCAGACGAATCTGACAATCTAGACGGGCCCGACAACCTGGACGGACCCTACGACCTAGACAAGCCCGACGACCCGGACGTGCCTAACGACCCATACGGGCCCAATGATCCAAACAGGCCCGACGACCCGGACGACCAGAACGTGCCCAACGACCTGGACGGGTCCTACGACAAAGATGGGCCCGACGGCCCAGACAGACCCGACGACACGGATGGGCCCGACAACATGGACGAGCCCGACGACTTGGACGAGCCCGACGACCCAAACAGGTCCTACGACCCAGATGGGCCCAACGACCGGGACGGGCCCAACGATCCGAACGGGCTTGACGACCCGGACATGCCCAACGACCCGGACGCGCCCAATGATCCAAACAGCCCCAACGACACGAACGGGCCCGACGATTCAGACGGGCCCAATGAGTCGGACGAGACTAATGATTCAGAATTGCCCAACGATCTGAATAGGCCCGTTCGTGTCGTCAGGCGGGTCGGGTCATCGGGCTCGTTCTAGTCATTGGGGATCTAAATCATCGTGCCCATCCGAGTCGTTGGGTATGTTTGGGTCGTCGGGCCCGTTTCGGCCATCAAACCCGTACAGGTTGTCAGGCCCGTCCGGGTTGTTGGGTCTGTCTGGATCATCGGGCCCATCCAGGTCATTGGGCGTGTTTGGGTCGTTGGGCACGTTTGGGTCATCGGGACCGTCAGGGTCGTCGGGCCCGTTAGGGTCGTTAGGTCTATCTGGATCATCGAGCATGTCCGGGTCATTGGGCCCGTTGGGACCGTCTAGGTCGTCGGGCCCGTCCGGGTCATCGGGCCCATCCGGGTCTTTGGGCCCGTTCGGGTGGTTGGGCCCGTTCGGGTGGTTGGGCCTGTCCTTGTCATCGGGCTCGTCCTGGTCATCACGCTCGTCCGGGTGGTCGGGCCCATCCGGGTTGTCGGGCCCTTTCGAGTCATTGGGCTTGTCTTGATCATTGGGCTTGTTCGGGTCGTCGAGCCCGTCCGAGTCGTTGGGCCCGTTCGGATCGTTGGACCCGTACGAGTTGTTGGGCCCGTCCGGGTCGTCGGGTCCGTTTAGGTCATAGGACCTGTCCTAGTCGTTAGTCCCATCCGGCTCGTTGGGCCCGTCCGGGTTGTCTGGCCTGTCTGGGTTGTCAGGCCTGTCCTGGTCATCGGGCCCATCTGGGTCGTCGAGTCTGTCCGGGATATCGGGCTCATCCGGGTCGTCGAGCCCGTCCGGGTCATCGTGCCCGTCCGGTCGCTCAACTTGATCTTTGACTTTAGCTTAATATAGTATTATTTGGGGGGCTAACCCACCTTAGCCCTAGCCCTAACCAACTAGAGAGGGGGCTTTGGGGGCTGAGACTTTTTTTTGGCCCCCTCATTTGGGGCCCCCCTAAAAAGGGGCTTTATGAAGAGTGGGCCAGGGTTGGCCCATGGGCTAGGGGCTAAATTGACACCTCTAGGTAGCACAATGGTTTCATGAAGGTATATGAAATAAATCATAATAGCAACATCCTCTAATCATACAAAATTACGAGGAAAGTTGTGAATATGTTTGGTAAAGGTCTATAATTCAACATGTGCAAGAAACTTGTGACTATCCCCGACAAAGATGGAATGAACAACCATATATGAAGACAAATGTATTGTTCAATTGAAAGATGATATAAATATCCAAAAATTTATTCATGTGAAAATATGACAAGTCTATTTATGAAGTTTTTGCCAAGAAAAACTTTTGAGCAAATGATTCACAAGTTCGGACTCCGTCACCTTAATGATGTAAGTTTACATGAGGGGGGGAAATATGATATGTGATGAACAATATTGTATTAAAGAATACAAAATGTTGTACTCTTTTTCCTTCACTAGGTTTTTTATCACAAAGGATTTTTCCTAGTAAGGTTTTAACCAGGCACATTATTTTATCAATGACACTCAATGGGGAGTGTTATGAATTAATGATTGTTCATTGATTTGACACATCTACTCATATGATTCATATGATTCATTACTCTTTATGTAAATATTTGTATTAACTAAGTTGATTTGTTTCCTTTATGGATTACATGTTGTATCTATAAAGAGGACTCTTCCTATCAATAATAATACACATATGAGTTGCTCCCTATTCTCTCATTCTCTATTCTCTATTTTTTTTCTCTTCTCTATTATCTATTATTTGTTATTGACTTTATTTCATAACAGTTAAAATAATTTTCTTGAATTTAGATATTAAATCACTCCACTAAATATTTAAATTAATTTGATTTTACACATTTTAAAATAAAGATTAATTTTAAGGTCTTGCATGAGATACAGGAGCCATACTATTTTGCATGTGGTAGAAGCAATGACTCTATATTCATCTTCTGATGAACTTTTAGAGATAGTTGGTTGTTTTTTGATTTCTAGAAATAATGGAATCACTAACACACTGACGTGAGTTCAGACATACAACTCAATCAAAACCACTAACTAAAAACTTTGAATTAGACTTAACTTTTGTCAGCAAGATCCAAGAGCTTGTTTAAGATGTTGAAGGATACACATATAAGTTTGATGGTGTTGAGTGGTGAGTGAATTGGCTAAGATGATGAGCAACATGTGTTATAAGTCATTACCAGATTCGTTTTCAGGGAGAAGTTGATGAGACCTGATATTGCTCTTTTGATCATTCAATCCTCTTAAGAACTTCATCGTATCCGGTCAAGAATGTTAAGGTCTTAAGTTATTAAGTTCATCCCAAATAATTCTTAGCATTATATATGAAAAATTCAGTAATCAAAAGATCTTCGTGTCATAGACAAGAGGCTTTCATCTGCAACTCTGAAATCCTTTAGAGATGTCTTCAGCTTTGTCCATCCAAAAAATGCTTTGTTTTATCCCAGAAGAAACCAAATGTACCAGCCAAGAAAGCATCATGTTGTTGCATCTCTTCCATGCTTGATATGAGAAATCATCTATATCAAGTTAAACAACTGTCCCATCTAAAAACTCAAGTTCATTTTTGGAACTTAAAGTAGTAATCAAAATTCTACTCCATGAATGATAATTATTTGAATCAAGACTATGAGAAACAAGAGAAATAATATCAAGATAAGAATAAGAATAAAGATAACAATATCAAGCAAGAAGAAAACAAGAATAAAGAAAAAGAAAGAAAAGATCAGATATACGCACTAGAGCTCTTTAAATGAAGAGCTTGATACCATCTTGGAAAACACTGATTCCGGATGCACCTCATTAACATGATATTCAAACCTTAAAATGATTGAAAAGGATGGATATTTTTGAAAGGAAATAGTCTGTTCAACAAGGAGGCATAAGGTCTTCTATACAAAGCAGTAAAACAATAGAAAAACAGAAAAACACGCTTAAGCCTGAATAAGAGGCGCTTAAGCGTGATAAATAAAACTGTAAAACCAGTCAGGGAGCTGAGCGACTCTCAGTGACACTTAGTGCACTATGCAGAACAAATATTTTCTTCATTTTCTTCATGATTTTGAGACTAAGTAGACTAATCTTTATGAGAGATTTTTTAACCAACATACCAATATGATGTTTGATGCAGTCATCATAAAGAGCCCTAAGCCTATCTTCTACCTCTCGCAATGCATATCCTTTGAAGCAACAAGCAATCTCAAGAAAAATAACCTTCTCTTCTTCCTCCAAAGCTCCATAGCTTACTTTAATATCTCTAGGATTTCTTTCTTAGGAATTCTCTTAAATTGTCTGGTAGCAGATTCCCATTCTTTTATACTTTTTCCAAAGAGGTTTGAACCTATTACTTCTAAAGCCAATGGAAGACCATAAGCATAAGTTACTAGACGATTCAATACTAACTCATAACCTGGATTAGCCATTTCCGTTTTAAAAGCTTTCAACGTAAGCAACCGAAGAGCATCGTTCTCATTCAATTCCCTCACCTCATATGTTCTTGTAACTTGATGAGTTGCCAACAATTGTTTATCCCGAGTTGTGATGATTATTCTGCTTCCAGGGCCAAACCAATCACATCCTCCAGCAAGTGCTCGTAATTGCTCGAGATTGTCAACATCATCTAAAATCAGGAGAACCTTTTTCCTCTTGAGCCTACTCTTTATGTTAAATATCTGCTTTTTGTAACTGCAGATCGTTGTTTAATTTTTTAATTAATTAATAGGTCTTCCTAAACTTTAGGTGCAAGTATGTCTGTTATTCACGTTCCCTGAAATCATGCTTATGTGGTTACTGTCAGTTTTATTTTTTTATTATAAATGTATTGCTGCTACGTTGAATAAAACAAGCCATTTCTTCATATCAATCTCATAATACTGTACACTTTACCTGGTTCTGTTTTTTCCTTCTCCCGATTAAATTATTTCCCTTTCAACTCCACCAATCTGGTATCAGAGCTGTTTTCTTACGGGCCTGTGAAATAATGGACGCTGAATCAAATTTCTCCCAAGTAGCACCTCCGGTCTTTGACGGAGAGAACTACGATGCCTGGGCGATAAAAATGGGGGCTTACCTAGAGGCTTTGGATCTT
>Ga0214542_1000904_pt1 | contig 57808 bp, 19 predicted proteins | sample CNSS1metaG_FD_160096 | JGI IMG/M metagenome (GOLD analysis project Ga0214542, IMG submission 160096) | Root nodule microbial communities from cowpea collected in UCLA plant growth center, Los Angeles, California, USA - CNSS1 | ecosystem: Host-associated > Plants > Roots > Nodule | place: USA...
TCAAGAGAATGGTTTTCTCAGCCTTTCATTGAATAATGAAAAATAGTTATAGATTTTTTTTTTTAACTTTTAAAATAATTTGCTTCGAAACGGGGTGAACTTGTTACAATTTTGTCTTTAAACTAACACAGAAATATGCATAAGAAAATTAACACAGAAATATGTCTCTTAAATCCTATTAGTTTTACAGGAAAAATAATGTTATTTAAAAAGAAATTAAATGTTAAAAATTTATACGTACGTACGCTAGATTTATTTTTTAAATTTCAAATAAGTCAAATCATTAATAATTCATCCGTAACTAACAAAAAAGTATAATTAAACCATTTAAAAAAAATGAAACTCAATTGAAAAAAGTAACAATAAGTAACATAATTGAATAATTTCAACAAAACTTAAGATAAAAAATGTGTTTTAATCTTTAATTTATTTGTAATTTTGTTTAGATATATTTTGTAAAAGGTCAGATAAAATTAAATTGTTAATATTTATTAATTATATTACATAATTGTCATAAGTAACATTATTATTGTCAAATTTGGGTAATGTACACTCAATTTCGTTTGGAAGAATAAAGTTTGGTTTCAAAAAGTAAATAGTAAAATAAGAGTGTTTAATTAATTATTTCAATCAAAAAATAATAATTATAAATCATTTTTTTTAAATTAAAATTAAATTTTAATAAAAAAATTAAAAAACTAGAAAACTCTTTTAAGAAAAGTTTGGACAAGAAAGAGAGAGGAAAAGTTTGAAGGAAGAAAAAAAGAGAGAGAAAGAAAGAGAAGTAAAAAAAGGAGAGAAAAAAAAAGAGAGAAGTTAAAACGTTTTTGTTAGGTCCATCTTTTTCCAAAAACCAGAGATGTGAAGAGTTCTCATTTATGCACCCCCATTTTGTTATCTTAAACCCACCATTCCCCACTTTTACCTTTACCCCCTGTCTCTAACGCTGATAAACCCAACACATATTTTCACATACACTAGCTCATCTCATTTCAACACCCTTTCCTTAATGAGCCAATCAGTCCAAGTCCATTTTATTAGCCGCACCTTCCCTTTTCACTTTCACACCTCTTCGAACCAAATCCATTTTGCTTTTATGACTCACTCCTCCTTTACTTAATCTTTACACCCGCTTTGGGCCAAGCCCAACACATATTTTACTATTTATACATCATCCATCGTATTTTCACACGTACATCAGACATTGGCTTCCCCTTCCCAATTTCATATAAAAAATTATAACATATAAATTATAAAAAAAATATAAATTTGAATCTAATTGATATAAATATATTTACTTTTGATAATGTCTAGTTAATAATATTTAATTATAAAATTAACATTAATTGTATAATTAAACTTAATATACCATTAAACTTGAAAATTTTCTTTCACATCCAGTAATACCAACCAACCAAATACTAACAAATAGGGTTTATCTTACCAATTTCTGTACTGAACCAACACTTCATTATTGAATGTTTTTCTTATTAAAAGAAACACTTACCAGTGGCTTTAAATTTTGGTATGTCTACAAATTGAAAAACTCCATCTTCTCTTATTCTACCTCCCCCACAATCCATTAATTAGATGAAGCATCTTAAATTGTTTTGAAGACGATCAATTTACGTCAAGAAAATTATTTATATTCCTAAAAAAATTTTAAGTTAAATAATTTGGATGTGAAAGTGACATAGTTATAATATCATGAGTTTTGTTTTGTGCAAGGTTTGTATTGTTTGAAGATGTTGTCTTAATGTCTGAATTTAAAAAGTGACTTAACAATTTATTTATCTAATGATTAAAATTAAAATAGTTAACTCTATTTGTTAGAAGTCTCATGTCGATTAGAGATAAGACCAATTCACAGTATATAAATGGATTTATGCAATCCTCATCTTACAAGTCAATTTTGTGGGATTAGAATTCATTTCTAACTATATTTTCTAAGCATAATTTCAAATCAAATGTAAATAATGATAGGAATAATTTAAATCAAGAGAATTTATTGATGTTTCAACTTTTATATGAAAGTTGTTTTACAGATAAAATAATTATTTTGAAAGTATTACATAAAAGTAACACATTCTATTTTCTACAACAACACGTGTCACCACCGACGAAAGGAATGCAATCACCACCCCTCTTATAACCAAAGAACAAACAAAATTTGTTACAACCATCTTCTTTTATACACATTCCTCCTCCTTCTTTACACACTAATCCAGGAGATATTGGTGTGAATCTGCTTTCACCTGGGATATATAAATGCAAAATCTAGTTACATCTAAATCAATTTTTTTTTTCATTTTTTAACAAATCATACCTAACAATTTTATTTTTCTTAATTTAATAATATATCTTGTTTTATTTATATAAATTATTAGGATGAAAAAACTCACAACTAAAACACATGCTAAACAAAAACATAAATGGGTTGATTACCTGAATTTAAGAGAAGAGCAATACAAAAAATTTGAAAAAACATCTTGATACTCATTTTTTGAATTATGTTTGAGTTTCTTTAGCTTTTGATATAGATTCGTATGTATTTGAATGCAAGAGAAGAGCACGTGTATATATACACACACATAGGTGAATGTTAAACACTATAATATTATTTTATTTGCTTAAAGTAGAAAATAATATATTTAATAAATATTTAGTGTGATTTTTAGAATTCAAAATACTTCACTTCCACTGACATTATTAAAGCTAATTATATATTACCTTTAAATAACTTTTTAAATATATAAGTATATCACCTTTATACACTAAATAGCATATTTGTATTTGTATATTGTTAATTATTATTTAAATACATGACTATTATGTAATATTTTAGACAATATTTAAATAAGTTTGTGTATAAGTAATTTAAAAGAAATAAAACAAGATAAGAATTAGAATTAACTTTTCCATAAATTCAATCTCTCTCTCTCTCTCTACATATATATATATATATATATATAAAAGTAGTTAAATTGTTGTTTAAGTGCGAATAAATTAAGAAAAAAACTCTAAAAATAACTTCAGTTCTCTCCATCTCATAATGAAAAATACTTTTTGCTTAACTCCATGGATTTTTTATATACATAATTTTATTCATAAAAAATATGTAAGAAAATTGACACAGAAATATGTGTCTAAATTGATCTTGATTTTAACTTTTGAGCAACGTGAGAGTATTAAATATATAGAAAGAAAATTATTTATTGATTTTGTTATTAATTATATGACATAATTGTCTTAAGTAACATTATTGCATAATATTTTTAAAAATATAGCAAGAATGAGAAGATAAAAATGTGTCTGGATTCTTCTTAATCTTAGCTTCTAAGAGGGAGTATCAAGAAAGAATAACGTTATTTAAAATTACATTAAATTTTAATTTTTTTTACCTATTATACATTAAATACTTTTTTTAAAATTAAAATAAATAATTAACAGTATTTATCATTATTTTTTTATTGGTTTCCAAATATATTTCTTTTCTATTAAGACTTATACTTTTATTTGATTTAGTATACATTACAAATACTTTATTAAATATAAATAATCATTATAATTTCACCATTGTTTTTTAAAATATGCATACATTTTCTATTATAATTTCAAACTATTTATGTTATATAAAAACACATAAATAAAACGACGTTTTAGCATTATTTTTTTGTATTTAATTTATTTAATATATATAGTATAAAAAATGGATAGAATACAAAAAAAAGTTGAACTATATATATTAAAAGTTTTTATAAATAAATAGTCTATTATTACAATACATATGCACATGTTTCACATTATATACAACAAAAAATATATAATATTAATATAATAATTTAAATTATATCAGTTTTTAATAATTAATGATTATATTCATTAAAAATTTAATACTAATATACAATTAAATTAAAAAAGAATGTTTTTACATGTGTTAATATCCACCCACCAAATACTAGCAAATAAGGTTGACCTTATCAGCAGTGGACAATGCTTCATTATTAATGGTGTGTTTAGTGTTTAGATTTGCTTATGTAGATAGAAAGTGAATTATGGACGTGTTTGGTTTCACTTTGCACTGATGTAAGAGAACGAATTTATACATAAATTGCAGATTTTAGTATTCTCTAAAATGAATAGAAATATAGAAACTCATCATGTTAAAATTACTTTATTGCTCTGTGTTTAACAATTTAATTTACTTATATTTATAAATTTATTATATATATATATATATATATAATAATTATATGTATATTATAGTAATAGAATATATTATAAAAATAATATATATAATAATAGTTATATATATATATATTATAAATATACATATATATATATATATATATATATATATATATATATTTATTTAATTACCATTTTTAAATATTAATAATAATAATAATAAATATTATATGATAATAATAATAATAATAATATTTAAATAAATATATTTAATTATATAAAATAAAATAAAAATTAAATAAATATGGATGCATAAATTAAATAGTCTATATTATAAATTATTTCAAGTTATAATTGAGAATAATAATAATTTATTTTAAGTTATTAATGATAATATCAATAAATTATATTTTTTAAATTTTAAATAACATTTTTAATTTTATTTTAATATCATTTCTTCTATTTACATTGAAAAGTAAAATAGTAATCATACAATTTATTCTATTAAAAATTATAATTTATTAAATTTTATCAATTATATCATGCACAAACTTTCATAAACTTTTTACTCATATTCATTCAAATCATACAATATTTTCCTCCATCTAAACAAATTCATCTTTATCTACAAATCAACTCAAATTAACACAAATCTACTTTCTCAAATCCACACCTCTATCTAAACACACCATAAGTGTTTTTCTTATTAAAAGGAAGACGTACCGGTTTCTTTAAATTGAAAAACTCCACCTTCTCTTATTTTACCTCCCTCGTAATTCATTAGATCAAGCATCTAAAATCCATGTGAAATTAAACATGTATAAATATTTGATTTAATTAATAGGATGATAACCATTTTTGTTCAGATATGTCAGTTTGGTACCCGTTTTTAAAAAGGTATCAATTGAGTCTTAATTTTTAAAAAAATGTCTCAATTCGGAGAGGATGAAATTAAAAATTTTTTAAAAAATTATGGATTGAAATGAAATCAAAATAACAAATTGACCAAATTGAGATTCAGACAATGACTACACACATGTCACTGTACGGACTTGACACATAGACAATACTGAGGCAACACGTGACATAAATGATTTAAAAAAATTTAAAAAATATATAAAAAATTTTAAAAAATTTAAAAAAATGAGAAACTGACATGTGGTTCATCCTTAACGCCGTTCACATCATACTAACAAAATGAACCTAATTGTTACGCATCTTAAAAATTATCGATCTAATTGAGACTAAAAAAAAATTGAGGACTTATTTGAGATGTTGGTACAAAAATATAGACCATTCAACGGTGAGTAATCCCCTTTTCTGTATATCTCCAGTTGAAACAAAATTTTGAATCTATTGTTCCACCTCAAAAACAAATTTAATAGATCATTTGTAAACCTAAAATATGTAAGAGAATAAGTCAACAATTACCGAATTTATTAATTAAATTCTTATCATCATTATAAGCAATTTTCCTTTCAAAAAAATAAACTTATTATAAATGTTATCAAACAAAGATTAATAAATCACACAACTCCACAACAATTACACAGCCAAATTCATAAAAGAAAGAGAAATCCTTTGGCTCTCTAATTTCAACGTACACAATTTTTTGAGTTTCAAACTTCACCTACAGTACTTTTTGTCATTTTGTGAAACATATTTAAACTATGGAAAACTTTAGAGGACTAAAACTTACTTCTAAAAGAAATTTTGAATTACTAAAAATATTTGTGGTCTCTAAACAATTCAGAGAGCTAATTAAACTAACCTTAAAAAAGTTTAGAAAGATAAAAATATATTACCACTAAACAACATGAAAGAACCAATGATATATTAAAATAACCCATTCTATTATTAGAGGTTCTTCAAATGACATTTGAAAATTTTATAGAAGTAAAAATATATTTGATCTTTATTTTTCTTTAAACAGAATTAAGAATTTAATTTAATTTGAATTTAATGAGCAGGATTCAGTTATTCCTTAATTGTATCAGAATTAGTTACTACTGAAAAAGAAAAACACACGGTCAATTTTCCTTTTTAAAAAATATTTATAAATTTTGTTATAAATAATAATTTCCAATAAATTGTTATTATTTTAAAAAAAATTATTTTATATAATTTTTTTTCAAAATAAAATTTATTTTCTATAATTTTTTTTTCAAAATAAAATTTATAAAAAATAGCTGTGAATTTTATAATTTTGTAAAAAATATTATAAGAATTATCAAATAATTTTTTTTTTGAAAAAATACAAAAAAAATATATTTTTTTTAACCAAAAGATAAAAAATCATAAAATATGAAAAATTATTGTGAGTTAAATGAATAAAAAAAAATATAAATTCCAATAATGTATAGATCAGTAAATAAGAGAGACAAATTTAAGATACGCCAATAATTATAAACAAGTGTAGTGTCTCCTACAAAAACCAGAGAACCATGTGATACATAAATGACACATGGAACCCTCACCCCATTAATAAGTGTTTGTTCAAAAAGAAAGCGTAAGAACTGGTTTACGTTTCTGGTCTGAGAAGAACCTTTGCTATTTACACAACTGTGCAAGTAAACATTTTACTAAGAACAATTGCAGCAAGAACATATATAATCACGAGGAGTTAATTTAATTTAATTAAACTAATTCTAACTAAGCATTTTCTTAATCTACAAATGTATATATAGCAAAAGGATATGAGAAATCACTGGTAATGCTAAGATGTTACAGCATCATCATTCCCAATCCCATGCTCCACAATCTCATCAGACAAGGGGGAAGAAGAAAAAGAAGAAATAGCAGAAGAATATGCAGTTGAATGAGAACAAGAGTTAGAATTGTTAGAAGCTGCTAAACTAAAGAGCAAATCAACGAAAGCACCCACTATGAAACCGTGATTGTTCCTGCCATTGACCTTGAGATACCAAGTCAAAAGCTCCTCCAAGCCCTCCCAGTCTCTTACTCCATGAGACTCCACCATTTCCTCCATTGATCTCTTGAAATCCTCATAAGGGTCCTCTGATTCCATCGCAAGAACCACACTTTCTTTGAAGGGAAACCCACTGGCCTTGGCTTTTTCCAAGATGGAGCTCGTGTCACCGGGTTCGAAGAAAAGCCTCTCCGATCTCACGCCGCGCACCAACATCTCCAGAGACTCGCCGTCGCAGCAGTAGTAGTCTTCCGACTCGGTTGAGATGCTGGCAGATTCAGACGAAGTGGTGAACCATGACTTGGGAGTTTCGATGACACTCTCTGAAGGGTCGAAGAAAACGGAGTTAACTGTCTTGAAGATGTCGTCGTCGTCGGCACCTCGGAAAGAGAGGGTCTTGGAGTGGCCGCAAGAGGGTATGAACTGCCATGGATGATGGTGGTGAAGAAGGTGGCGGTGGTGGTGGTGGTTTCTCGGTGCTTCTTTGGTTTTGAAAAGAGAGGGAAGTTTCAGAGCTTTCTTTCCCATTAGATCTATCTTTTCTCTTCTGAGGAATGAGGATGTGATGGTGTTTGAGTTTCTATGGGATTTGGGAAGCGCTTTGGTTGGTGCCTGCAATAAATTTGATGAGAGTGGAGTATTTAAAGCAAGAGGCTCCGAGAGGAGGCAAGAGAAGAGAATATGACAAACAAAATGGGGTCTGGTAAGTGCTTTCATGGGTGAATTTAATTTGTAGGTTTGTAAAATTCAATGTCATTCAATGCTCCCATCCACAACTGAATGTAACAGTACTTTTTTCATCACTGCCCGCCTCATAACAGAGACAGATACTGTGTAATATAATCAATACATGGAGAGAAAATATCAAGCATTCAAGAATATTGGAGTTTGTGTTTCTCATCTTGGTTAATTTTTTTAAGTAACACACATTTAAACATTTCAACTTCCCTATAAAATTAAAATTTCTGCCAAAACAGATATTTGCATTCAATACTGTTTCAACTACAATTCTGAGAAAAGAAAATGACATTCTTTTATCACTCATCCAACAATACATTGTCAGTTTCTTACAACAGATACGTAAAAGATTCAGAATCATAATAGAGTCCCGATAAAATAATAATTTAAATACAAGAATAAAATTTTGTTAGGAGAGACTTTTTAAATAATAATTCTGATACTATAGTAAAAGTAGATTCAAGTCTAACTCCATCTCACGAAATTCATTTATAAACATATTATAAAATTATCGAAGACTTTTCAAACGTAAAATACATTACATTCATTACCATGGTCGAGTCTCTTTGACCTTCAGGAACAAATTTTCTTTTATCATTTTGGGACAATGATAAGAAATGTCTGATACTGTACCATGAAACCGAGTCCACTTGACCCCATTTAGCGTTTGGAATTAAACCACTGTGCATTTATAGTCGTGGAAGTTCACCTGCCGTTAACCTTTACCTTTATGTCATAAAATTATGAAATGGGTGAAAAAGACACACAAGGTAGATTAAGTAAAAAAAAAATAAAAATCTGTGTGGTTACAAGATTCATTACAGAACCAAGGAAAGAGGGTGAATTCATGTGAAGGTTTTAAAAGAGGGAACGGTTGCATCACGCATTAGAATTTATTAGAAAAGAGAGATTGAGATCTAAAACTAGGCTCTGTATTTATTATGAATTTGCTCTGCTTTTTATCTCCTCCTACTATGCTATATATGGTCATGGATACAGTAATAAATAACCTGTCATCTGGTTTCAGTGACAGATAACATACTTTCACAATCAACACAATTCGATGCCAATTTCAGATCTTAGAAATTCCCCAGTTCCTTTTTCCCGATGAAATCATTGTACCTTTGAATTTATTTATTTCTACTCTCTGTGTATTGCGTTTTCTTCAGTTGAACCATGTTGTGAAGTTACTTTAGTGCTTCTGGTTGACCCTTGTGTGAATGACTTGAAAAATACAACTACGGTGATGCATTCTTGTGCATAGTCATGGAATGTACATGAATGTTTGTTGGCCACTAATAAAAAAAAAAATTCTTACACTTTGTGGTAGCATGATGGTTTATAAATATAGTTCTTTCTACACACATAGTTCTTCAATTTCTGGTGTAGACACGCATCTCTCAAAGTTGACCAACACTTCCATTATAAAAATGAGAAATGGTGGTTTAGTTATAATCCCTTACGCTTGCCTTGCCCATAAAAAGCGTTACTGCTGACTTTTCTGCACACAATTGACTTCAAATTAAGTAGGTGTCTATAATTTCTTCTGTCACAATTTTATGTTAAATATGTTTTTTTTTTCGTTAATTTTAGTAAAAATTGGAATTAGTCATTTAAAAGTTTAATTCAATTTAATTTTTTAATTTTTAAAAAAATATAAATTAAATTCTTTTAATCAAATTTTATTAAGTTTATTTTATGTTTCAAATATGTTTTTAAGTTGACATTGAAGTAGAAATGTATCAAATAACGTAAATAACTTGAATGCTATCAAATAAATTAGGGATGGCAATGCGGTCCGGGCCGGCCTGCATAAGGCCCGCACAATTTATGCGGACTGTAATCACTTGGCCCATGGGCTGACCCGCTTTTTTAATTTTTTTTTTAATTTTTATGATAAATTTTCAATATTTAAAAATGGAGAAACTTTAAGAAGTTCACAAAATTAAGTAAAGGCTTTGAGGAATTGGATGATAAATTGATAATTCAATATTTTTATCATATTCATATTCATACTATGACATATACCATGTATTCTTTAAATTTTAGCACATTAAAAACTACATAATACTTATCTTTTCCAGTTATACAAGAATTTGAAATGTCAATGTAAAAGTCCATAAAAAAAGTAATTAATATACACAAGTGTAAGTTTTTTTTTGCGGGCTTGCGGGTCGGCCCGCGCGGGCTGCAAGCGTATGCGGGTCGGGCCACTGCGGGCCTGCGGTCTCACTACCTTAGCCTGTCCTGCGTTTTTTCACGGGTCGGCCTGACGGACCAGACCCATATTGCCATCTTTAAAATAAACTTAACAAAATATTGTCAGCATGACTAAATTCACAGATTTCTAAAATTGAGAAACTAAATTCATCAAAATTTTTGAAAAAAAAAAGCAAAATTCTAGTTTTTCACTGAAAATTAAATGACCAAAGATATATAATTCTATTTTTATTTTTAAATGACACCTTGAAAAGCTAGAAAAAAAATAAATATTTAAATTACTTTAAATCTATATTATAAAGTAATATAGACTATTCTTCGTTGGGAAGCACATATGTTTATAGATTTATGAATTAATGAGATTGTGATAGTGAAGCATGTATGTTTAGCTTTGGAATGAATTAATTTGTAGTAGAATACTGTTGAAGACATGTTCGCTGGCATGGTTGCGAACTACCATTTGATGCAATGGTCTCCATCAACCACTGAATGTGACTCCATCAAGGCTTTAATTTACTTGGGAATTGGAACTCTTATCCAAAACTTCACCCATATCATAAAGAAAATTCAACAGGTATGCACCAGTTTTTTTTTTATATATACACAAAAAATACAAATGCTTGTACATTAGACCATGTGACAATGGGTCCTAAAATAATAGCTTAGTTGTACAAAAAGTAAAACTTAGCAAACTCGAGAAGGAGGTTTGTAGGGGTCCCCATGACATTTCTTATCAAATAAAGTGATCAATCTTTTAGAGAGAAACATGGCATAGAATAATTGTATAGCATCGTCAAATAAAAGGGGAATGATAATTACATACCACAAATTTAAGTGAATCCACAAGTACTTTGTTAGTGATTACACCCAATAGATGCCTTCTAATTGAGGAGAAAATTAACCATCTCCAATTATGTTCAATAATTGTCTTTATTCAACCACTTGTTTTCGCAGTTTGTTTTTGCTAAATTTTCATGAATTTACGTTGAAATGGATAAATATTTTGAGAAACGATTATAAAGGAGTTATAACATCAATGAAATATGAGTTTAATTTGCATATAAAAGATTGATATTACTTTTAACTCAAAATCTGTTAATATTTGATAAGATACAAGTGAAAAAAAGTTAAAAAATAAATACTTTATTGAAAGTATGAGAATGAGAGTTTGCATACCTATTTATTATAAATTTGTCTAATATATGAAGTACAATATATCATTATATAAGGAATAAAATAAAACCTAATATGTATCATCATAAAATAGAATATCTAATAATATTAAAAGAGAATAAAATAAATAATATCTCTATCAATAAAATTAAAACCAGAAGATATATGATATCTTTATCAAAATCTTAAAACTATGGGTTAATGAGTTTTCATTCTTATATAATGTTCAACTTTCTCATTTTTACTCGATATAAAATTGAGATAAATACTTAAAATTTCTAACAAGATTCATATCGTCCATTTTTTTATGCCATGCCAATTCTTTTTGCACATATATTATTGGAAGTCTCCTTCAAGTTTCCAGCTACAAGCTTGATGAGGATCGATTTTATTCCATTTTCATAGTTGAAACTCAATATTCTTGTGCCCTTTCAATATCACTAGGTAGGTGATGAAGATGTGGACATAATTTAATTTTTCCCAATCTCTTCGAAATCTCATGCTTAGTAGTAGCACTATAGAAGTGATTCTTGAGCTGGAATCTGTGCATATCACTGTCTTCACAATATTGGAGTTCTGAAGAGCAAAATAGTTGGAAGTGAACTGTTATGTCTCCCAACCACATTTATAGACCTTGGCCATGCTCCATAGTTGCACATGCAACTTTCAACTCTATGATTGTTCCCCAACTTGTGTTTCAACTATTCTTTAACTTCACCTCATAATAATAATAAAAAAATAGTTTAACTTCCCAAAATGTATGTTTCAATTATTATTAAGTGTTTCAACTATTCTTTACCTTCAGCTCATAATAATAAAAAAAAAAAAAATTTTTTGACTACTAAATTTTGACAACTTTCTCTTACAATTTTAGAGGTGACATCTTTTAAGTAGTTTTTTATTTTTTCACTTTTTTATTTTCAATATTTCAAAACTACTTGGAAAATAATATAAGAGAAAGTTGTCAAAATTTAGTAGTCAAAATATTATTTTCTAAAAAAGAAAATAGTTTAACTTCCCAAAATGTATGTTTCAATTATTATTAAGTTTTCTATTCACTTTTTTGTTTTCTCTTTTTACTTCATATTGCCACCTTCCACGTTAGAAAATCAGTATATCCCAGACAAACATCTAGCTTGCAAGCTCTTCTTCCGACCATTATATTGCTAACGTCTTATTTAACTATATATTTTATTGTTAGTTTACTGTTTATTAAGTCAATTTGCGTGGGTCAAGAACGTGAGAGATTTATTTTATAGAATAAAATGATAAGTTATTGTCATTGATCGAAAAACTAATACTTTGATTTGTTGATAAAAACATCAAGAATATATAATAAATTATATATTAATTTAAATCTTACTTGTCAATTTTTTTAATCAGTCGTTACAATTATTTGCCTTACTTTCTGCAATAAATCCTCATTTTAGGAAAATGGACACTATATATTTATTTATTTATTTTACTATCATCGTTTTGGATTTCACACTTTTCTTATATTTAATTGAATACACTCTCTACTAGTACAAAAAAAGCCTATTACATCGGTTATTTTGGGCCTATTACATCGGTTTTTTCACCGATGTAGTAGTTCCCGATGTAGTAAGTGTTTGATATATTACATCGGTCCTTGGAACCGCTGTAATATATTACATCAGAAGCGGCAGCAACGGGAAGCGGCAGCAACGGAAAGCGGCAGTAGCGAAAAACCAACGGCAACAGTAGTAAACCCTAAACCCTCAACGACGCGGTGGTGCGATGGAACGACGGCAGTGCAAAGGGGCACGATTCAGAGCGCGGTTCGGAGCTCGACTAACGGCGGAGGAACTCCCAAGCAGCGGCGTCGTTGTTCGAATAGCAAAGAGCGGCTCCGTGAATGGTGGCGATTCGCGAAGGTCGAGGAGCAGCTGCATTGAACGAAGAGCGGCAGCGCGAAGAGGGTCTGCGCAGAGGAGAGGAGTGGTTGCGCGGAGGAGCGCCTGCGCGGAGGAGTGGCTGCGTGGAGGAGCGGTCGCGCGAGGAGAACCTGCGGTGTTGTGCGGTGGCCGTGCGGGGCTGGTGTGGAGCGCCTGCGCGGAGGAGTGGTTGCGTGGAGGAGCGGCCGCGCGAGGAGAACCTGCAATGTTGTGCGGTGGCCGTGCGGTGCTGGTGTGGTGCGGTGGCCGTGCGGTGCTGGTGTGGTGTGGTGTGGTGTGGTGGTTGGGAACGAAGAGCGAAGAGAATGCAAAGAGAATGAAGAAAGCACGAAGACGAAAAGGAGAAATGAAGGGGAAAACCCTGCTGAGAAAAATAAGGCGTACTACATCGGTTAAACAGGGGAACCGATGTAATATAACTGCTCTGTGCAGAAAACCTATTTTTTTTTAATTTTTTTTTAAAAAATGGGTATTACATCGGGTGTGTTGGGGAACCGATGTAATATAGTTCGCAGAAATTTCAAAAATGCCATCGCGCACTGTATTACATCGTTTTTCGTGTAACTGATGTAATATCTTGTTGTAATATACCATTTCTGCACTAGTGCTCTTTTTAAAGGGTTTTTAACCCTTTTCGCTTTGGTAGATGACAATGTAAAACTGTTCACCGACTTTAATTATATATAGAGAGAAAGAATTTAAGTCTCACATTAAAAATGAGAAAGTTGACTAATATATAAAGATGAAAACCCATAAATTTATCGTCTTAAGATTTTTTGTTAAGAGTGATATCAATTTTTTATGTGTGGATTAGACTCGTGTCTTATTGGTGTTGTATCTCCTCAGTGATCCTCTCTCGAAAGACCCAACAGTAGTATCAGAATCGAAGGTTCGTGTGGTAAGACCATAAACTCATCGTCTTAAGATTTTGGATTAGATTAGAGGTGGTGTAAATTCCTTATGTGTGGGTTGGGCTCTTTTGAAATACCCAACACTGGTATTAGAACTTAGTCATGTGGGTGTGGTGACCAGCTTATACAAGGTCTTGTATCAAAAGTCTTCCTGACAGTGGGTTAGCTAAGCATGTCCTAGAAATACCCAACAACGGTATCATAGTCTAGTTCGTGTGGTGACCGACTTAGAAGAGATCTTGTATCGAAAGTCTTCCTATGAGTCAGATAAGCGAGTCTCGTTAAAAAGAATGGTTGTACAAAAAATGGGTACTCGATAGTTAGCTAAAGGGGGAAATGTCAATGTGAAGAGACTCACACTTGAGGAATAGATTGTTGAGAATCTAAGTATGAGACTAAGTCCCATGTTAGGTAAAAATGAAAAAGTTGAACACGCACCATATAAAGATGAAGGTCTATAAATCTATCGCATTTAAGATTTTGAGTTAAGAATAATGTCAATCGCTTATATGTTGATTGGATTGATGACTCATTGATATTGTATAAACATAAATATATTAATATTAATTTGTGTAATAATAAATAACTGGTAAACGATATTAATTTAAGTGCAAGTTTCACAATAATAATTATTCAATGTCTTTAATTATTTATAACTGTGTTTTCATAAAATTACAATATTATTAATATTTTAGCATTAAACTTATCTTTTACAATAAAAGATTGATAACAATCCACCTGTATTAATAGCAAAGTTTTAATTTTGATATACGAACTTAATGAGCACAAACTACTAACTTATACTAACCAACAAAAGATTAAAAAAAAAAAGTTGTGACTTTGAAGATATTTAGGGTAGAAGTGTTATACAATTAGGACATACATTATTTATGTTAATTTATTTTCATTGAACATTTTAACACTACAAATTAATTAAAATTATTCTACGCGTTCCTTATAAGGTAATAATCACAAAGGTTAACATTCTTTTTTTACTTATAGTACATTCCATGGTTATATAAAACGTAGAAAATTGCTTCATTAGTATATTTCTACTGCTTTCAAATTAAAAAAAAAAAATTTAATTATTTAATTACACGTATTTTAATTTTTTTTCTATTGCTGAACAAAAAATTTATTTCATAGCATTTTCTATGTAACAAAAAATATAGGTATATTTATTTCAAAAGTGGTCTAAGATCATTACAAGAAAATCTTACAATAATAATTAATTTTAGTGATAAAAAATAATTAGTCATTATTATAATAAATTTTGATATTAATTTATAAATTAAAAAGGTTATTGATAACTATAATAATTTTTATGATGTATTGGACTCTAAATTGATCACTAATATTAATTACTTAGGTTTTGAGAACCATAAGTATTGGTCTCTAAATTAGTCTTTAATTAAAAAATTGGTATCAATTGTTACCAAAATTAATCGTTAATTAAAAGTTTTATTGTAATGAATAATGAAAAAAAAAAGATGTTGTTTACCTTAAATTGTGTAACAATTAGTGGAAAATGAAAGTTAGATGTTATAGTCTACATTACTAATATGAGACATTATATTACCAATATAATTAATGATAAAATATTAATATTCTTAAATAATAGCATTTTATAAGAATGATACATATATGTAATATTAATTTACAGTATTTATGCTCATTAATTAATTTTTATTGAATAAAAGGCTATCTAAATAAGCAAATTTAATGCTTAATCATTAATGTATGACATTATTTAATATTTTTAACCAAAATATTAATTAAAGTAACATGAGAGAATGCGTGACACACTATTTTTCACTAATAGTGAAAGAAAAAGTAAGGTAAATCAAACTTTTTTTCTCTCTCGGTACTTGCATAAACTAATATACATCATTACATAAATAGGGAGCGTTTTCTGAATAAATTTGTGATCAAATTCAATAATTCATAATTTTAAAAATCATAAATCCTTTTAAATGATATTAATAGTTGTTTTATGCTTTAAAAAAACAAAATATTCCGTAGAAATACTGCGAGATATGAAAATATTAAAATTTTATACCGTATCACTTTCTTTTATAAATAAATTGAATAATATTATATTTTAAAATAAAATTTTATGATACAAGAAAAAATCAATTACTTTATCTACAAAAAATTGTAAAATATTTGTTTATTTATTACAAAATATTTACAAAAAAATAAAATAAAAAATACTTCAAATATTATTCATTTCAATTTTTTATAGTTATTGAGATCACCCTCCCAAAACAAGTTAGAGTTTAGCTCTCATCTCCACTTTATAATTTATGTGACTTTGTTCTTTTAATTTAATTAGTCGGATGATATTCACTTTTGTTTAAATGTGTCAGTTTAGTACCCATTTTTAAAAATGTGTCAGTTTAGTACCCATTTTTAAAAATGTGTCAATCGAGTCTCAACTTTTGAAAAATTGTCTCAATTAGGTCTCTTTCAGAAAGAAATGATTAACGCCATTAACTTTATTTATGACTTCTACTATTAATTTTTAATATAAATATTAATACTTAATTTTATAAATCATTTTAATTTTTTCAAAAGTTATAACTCAATTGATACATTTTTAAAAACGGGTACCAAATTGACACATCCGAATGAAAGTGGATACCATATGATTTATTAAACCTATTTTTTTTTAGTTGATTCACTTATTTTCTTTCCCCATTTTCATTATATGTAAGGTCTTTTCTTAGTTATTTTTGTGGTATATGGTTTAGAGATTTTGTCCGAAATTTTATGTCTTTGTACTTTCATCTTTCACTCTGTTTGCAATTTTCATTTGTTTTCCTGATACCGTTTTCCCCACCATCAAAATTACCTAATTAAAAAATTATTTATCATCATTACAAAGAACTACATTCTTAATTTCTAAACTTATATACAAAATTAAAATTTATTTTTATCTTAAATTTTGATATATTTTGGTTCTTAAATTTTAAAAATAATAAATATAATTTTTTTAATTTAAAATTGTTAATTTTTTTACATTTTTAATAATATTTTAGGTATGAATTAAATATTTATTAGTTTTCAATTGAGTGTTTGAATTTTATGAGTATATAAACATATCAACTAGTATAAATATATTAATTTGTGTAATAAATAACTGGTAAACGAAGTTTCACATTAATTATTATTATTATTTAATGTCTCTAATTATTTATAACGGGTTTTTCATAAAAATTACAATATTACTAATATTTTGACATTAAACATCTTTTTTTTACAATAAAAGATTGATAACATTCCACAATTATTAATAGCAAAATTTTAATTTTTATATATGAATTTAATTAGCATAGACTTAATTATTCGGATCATACCCATTTTGGTTCGAAAATTTCAAAATGGTACCCACTTTGAACTTTGTCTCAATTTAGTACCCAATTTTGATTATTGCATCAATGTAGTACCCTCCGTTAAGTCTTCACAAACGACGTTAACTACCTTGCCACGTGTCAGCCTCTGGATTTTTTAATTTTTTTTAACACGTGTCACATCAAGGATTTGACACGTGGCAAAAAAAAAATTTAAATTCAAAAAAAATAAAAATTTAAAAAAAATTTAAAAAAATTAAAAAATCCAGAAGCTAACACGTGGCAAGGTAGTTAACGTTGTTTGTGAAGACTTAACGAAGGGTACTACATTGATGCAATAATCAAAATTGGATATTAAATTGAGACAAAGTTCAAAGTGGGTACCATTTTAAAATTTTCGAACAAAAATGGGTATGATCCGAGTAATTAAACCTAACTTATATTAACCGACGATAGACTAAAAAAAAGTTACGACTTTTAAGATAAGTAGTGTAAAAGTGTTATAGAATTACGCATATGTTATTTATCTTAATTTAATTTCATGTGAACATTCTAACACGGCAAATTAATTAAAATTATTTTACACGTTCCTTTTAAGGTAATAGTTACAAAGTTAACATTCCTTTTTACTTATAGTACATTCCATGGTTATATAAAACGTAGAAAATTGCTTTATTAGCATATTTATACTGTTTTCAAATTAAAAAGTATATATTTAATTATTCAATTACACGTATTTGAGTTTTTTTTAAATCCCTATATAGGTATATTTTATATCACCTAAACCAAAATTTGATTTTATATCATTTTGTAGGTAACCTAAAACATAGGTATATTTATTCCAAAAGCGTCCTAAAATAATGAAAAAATACAGATGATGTTTACCTTCACTTGTGTAACTATTTAGTGGAAAATTAAAAGTACTATAGATGTTATGAGTCTACGTTTCTAATATGAGGCATTATATACCAATATAATTAATGATAAAATATTAATATTCTAGAATAATAATTCTTTATTAGAATGATACATAAATGTAATATTAATTTAAAGTATTTATGTTCATTAATTATTTTTTATTGAATAAAAGGCTATCTAAAGAAGCAAATTTAATGCTGAATCATTGATGTATGATATATTTAATGAATTTTAACTAAAAATATTAATTAAAGTAACGTGAGAGAATGTCTGACATCGACACACTATTCTCCGTTAATAACGAAAGAAAAAGGATGGTATATAAAAGGTTTAAATACCTTTTTTGTCATCATTTTCGTAGTGTTTGTTGCGGATGGTCCTCATTTTGATAGAATGTTTAAAATGGTCCTCACCAAATATTTAAAATGGTCCTCATTTTCACAATTCGTGTTTTATTTGGTCATTTTCTGTAACACCGTTTAAATCATTAACGGAACATTGTACAGGTAGCACAGTTTATATGTACAGTACACATAACAAGATGAGAAAGAGGTGTGTAATTGTTATTGTACACACTTAAGCTTTTAGAGTTTAGGATTTTTCTTTTCTTGTTTAAATTTGTTACCTACAAAAAAAAAAACAATCCTTTGATAAAATACCATTTTTATATTACATTGATATAATATATGTTACCCTTACATTATTATCCTACCTTATCCTCGTTAAAACTATAACTATTATACACAAGTCTATTGTAATCGCTACCTAATAAAATTCCGATATAAACTTCATTTTCACAAAACTAGTTTTCCGTTTTACATGGTTTAGTTGTATTTTAAAGTCTACTTTTATACTATCACAGCAATCACAGAGAGAGAGAGGATATAAGCAACTACTGGAAAAAGACTAAAATTTAAGTGCTAAAATAGAGTATTGTTGCACCTATGAACGCTTAGCCTCCTACTAGAGGCAGCTTCAAAATTTCTACATTCTAAAACTTCATCATAATCAACACATTGAGATCACCCTCTCTTTTTCTTGTAGAGTAGATGATATCAGTGGGACATAATTTTATCAAATAACACTCATACACATACAACAAAAACAAGAGAGGAAGAGAGTGTTTCTACTCAATATATTTCAAACTAAAATTGATACTTAACTCTTGGTACAAGATTAGCCTTTTATAGGCTTTACAAAACATTATAATATTAATTTTTTAGATAACCCACTCAAGAAGGAATTGTCAGTAAAGATCCTTTCAACTTGTAATTCTAATTGAATGGTGCTTACAATTTTGTGCGGTGCCTACAATTAGCTTTACCAGTGTAGCTGCCATTATGTTTTTCAATAAAGTTACATAGCTTTCTCATAAGGTAAGTTTTGGTCCAATCAATCATTTTCTATCCGGTCAAAGTTTTCAACTTCTGCAGGTTGATTTAATTACTGACAGTAGATGTGCATGAATGTCAGAACCCTTCCGTAGGGATTGTACACTTATCATATAGGATTCAATTCATCACCTTTCGTCCCTAACATTCGTGCCACCTGTACAATGCTCCGTTTTGGGTGGCCAGCCTCTCTTAATCGTAGGAGTTGTTGAACCCACTATCATTATGTACACCTATTTGTACAACTTTGCCAAAGATAAGAATTCCTTGGGACGAGAACTCTTTTTAGCTCGGGCAAGATGGTAAGAAAAACATTTTCTATATGACCCAAGTTTGTTGTGAAATCAATGTCTAATTGATATAATTAATGTCCCAGGGTTTGTGTATGGACTGCTCTCTTGCTGTTTCTTCTAGCAATATTCAATGTTGGAAATAGGGAAATTTGTAATTCTGGGTCACTCTGACCGCGTATTTGTAAAAAGGGGTCGGTTGAAAATTTAATTGTAAAAGTGGGTCATGTCGTCAGTGGAGAGGACGACATTAAAGGTGAAGTTGTCCTCCCATAGGTCGGTTCCCCCCCTCCCCCCCCCCTTTTTTTTTAAATGAAGTCGTCCGGCCTCCGACAGGTTTTTGCATATACAATGATGAAGTCGTCTGGCAGGAGGCCGGTTTCAGTTTTTGATTTCAGTTATTTTTCAGCTTGGCACGTTGCCGCACCTAAGATACCCTTCATCAGAAATCTTCATCAGCTTGGCACGTTGCCGCACCGTTCCTTCCAAGCCCTCTCTCACAAGCATGGCCCTCTCATGTTGCTGCAGCTGGAGCAGGTCCCCACGTTCATCGTTTCATCTGCTGACGTCGTCGGAGAAATATTCAAAACCCACGACCTCGTTTTCATGAACCGCCCAAAAACCACCGCCACGAGTATCTTTCTCTACGGTTACAAGGACGTGGCTTTCACCCCCTACGACGACGAGTGGAGACATTGAAAATTGAAAATTTATAACACATAAAATAAAACTACAACGAAAAAAAAATCAAAAACTGAAACCGGCCTCCTGCCGGACGACTTCATCACTGTATGCCAGAGGCCAGACGACTTAATTTAAAAAAAAGAAAAAGGGAAAACCGGTCTCTGGGAGGACGACTTCACCTTTAATGTCGTCCTCCACCCTGATGACACAACCCACTTTTACAATAAAACTTTCAACCGACCCCTTTTTACAAATACGCGGAAAAAGTGACCCAGAATTACAAAATTTTCCGTTGGAAATATCATGAATAGATTTACAAGCATCGCAGGTGAGCTTTTTGGCATGTTTATCACAATCTTGTTCATTCAACAGGCTATAAAGGTCAGTTTGCAGTATATTAGTCTAGGTATCAAATATCAAATTAGACATGGGAAAAGTACTTCGACACAATATTTTGCAAGTTCAGGGAATTGTAAGTGAGTTTAATGTTCCTAAAGAGGGAGACCCAACATCAGAAAAGTACCATTTTGATTGGCTGTATGCAAATGGATTGATGGGCATTATATTCACCTTTGGCCTTCTGTATACGTCTTTAAAGTGTTGAGTGAATTTCAAGTGTTTTGAAATATGGTTAAGGAGTGGGGAATCTGACATAGTTTGTTTATTGAACAGGGTGGTTTAGGAGTTTCGTTGCAGACTATGGGGTGCCTTTCATGGTGGTGGTGTGGACAGCATTATCATTCATAGTACCAAGTAAAGTGCCTTCTGGAATTCCCAGAAGGCTCACCTCTCCTCCTGTTTGGGAGTCTACATCTTTACATCACTGGATAGTAATCAAAGTAATCCATAATGTCAGTAATTAAATCAACCTGGAGAAGTTGAAAACTTTGACCGGATAGAAAATGATTGATTGGACCAAAACTTACCTTATGAAAAAGCTACGTAACTTTATTGAAAAACATAATGGCAGCTACACTAATAAAGCTAATTGTAGGCACCGCACAAAATTGCACAAAATTATAAGCACCATTCAATTAGAGTCACAAGTTGAAAGGATCTTTACTGACAATTCCTTCTTGAGTGGGTTATCTAAAAAATTAATATTATAATATTTTGTAAAGCCTGTAAAAGGCTAATCTTGTACCAAGAGTTAAGTATCAATTTTAGTTTGAAATATATTGAGTAGAAACACTCTCTTTCTCTCTTGTTTCTACTGTGTGTGTATAAGTGTTGTTTGATAAAATTATGTCCCACTGATATCATCTACTCCACAAGAAAAAGAGAGGGTGATCTCAATGTGTTGATTAAGATGAAGTTCTAGAATGTAGAAATTTTGAAGCTGCCTCTAGTAGGAGGCTAAGCGTTCATAGGTGCAACAACATTCTATTTTAGTACTTAAATTTTAGTTTTTTTCCAGTAGTTGCTTATATCCTCTCCCTCTGTGTGATTGTTGTGATAGTATAAAAGTAGACTTTAAAATACAACTAAACGATGTAAAACGTAAAACTAGTTTTGTGAAAATGAAGTTTATATCGGAATTTTATTAGGTAGTGATTATAATAGACTTATGTATAATAGTTATATTTTTAACGAGGATAACGTAGGATAAAGGATAATAATGTAAGGGTAACATATATTATATCAATGTAATATAAAAATGGTATTTTATCAAAGGATTATTTTTTTGTAGGTAACAAATTTAAACAAGAAAAAAAATCCTAAACTCTAAAAGTGTGTACAATCAACAATTACACACCTCTTTCTCATCTTGTTTAAAATAAAATCACATTAAAAAATATTCACATCACCACATATTTCCATCATAATCATATTGCATAATCACGTTCCCTTACATTTTGCATACAATCATTAATAATTTCAAACAGTGTTGAATTGTAAACGAATGCAAATTTAATGACAAGATCACTAATCATCCCTCAATTAGTAAAAGCTAGATTTGTCCCCAAAAAATTATACTAGAATGATTTATAATTTATCCAATTTCATCTTTTAATTATTTAAAAATTATTATTTATAGTGTAAATGTACCTCAACACAAAAATGACTCCAAACCTCAGTGGTTAAATCCTTGGATTTGGACTCAAAACTGCAACATGGTTATAGTTTGAGAGGGTCTGAAAATTTACGGTGCAGGATTTATTTTATTTTTCATTACTCGTTTAATAATGTTATGTTTAACTATTAGTTTTAATCAAACTCGCTAACTAATATATATATATATATATATATATATATATATATATATATATATATATATATATAAAACATGTGCATATATTGTTTCACTTAATTTGGAACTTAGTCGAAACTATTTTAAAAAATAATAATACTTTGGCTTAAATATCTTTTTAGTCCTTATTTTCGTAGTGTTTGTTGCGGATGGTCCTGATTTTGACAGAATGTTTGAAATGGTCCTCATTTTTATCGAATGTTTAAATTGGTTCTCATTTTCGCAATTCGTGTTTTATTTAATTTTTTTTTCTGTAACGACGTTTAAATCATTAACGAAGCATTACGATTAACGAAACATTGTACAGGTGGCACGGTTTGTATACAAATCGTGCCACCTGTACAATGCTTCGTTAATGATTTAAACGGTATTACAGAAAATGACCAAATAAAATACGAATTGCGAAAATGAGAACCAATTTAAACATTCTGTAAAAAATTAGGACATTTCAAACATTCTGTCAAGATGAGAACCATCCGCAACAAACACTACGAAAATGAGGACAAAAAGGTATTTAAACCTAAATAAAACTTTTTCTTTCCCTCGTTACTTGCATAAACTAATATAAATCATTACACAAATAGGAGCGTTTTCTGAACTAATTTGTCTTCATATTCAATAAATCATAATTTTGAAAATTCATAAATCCTTTTAAATGATATTAATAGTTGTTGTATGACTTTTAAAAAAAGAAAAACAAAAATATTCCTTAGAAATACTGCAACATATATAAGTGTTTAAGATAATTTAAGAAAATAATTTATTCATTCAATAAATTTAAACATTTTTAATTTAAAATGAGTTTGTTGGACAATAAAATTAAAAGAAATTAAAATTTAAAAATTAAAACGCATTTAAATAATTAAAACTATAGAATTTAAAATTTGTTTAAAAATATAAAATTGTATACCCTATCACTTTCTTTTATAAATAAAATAAATAACATCAAATATTTAAATTTAACTAATATTTATTATAAATTTTAATATTATATTCTAAAATATAATTTTATGATAAAAGAAATGAGATAAAAATACTTCAAATTTTATTCATTTCAACTTTTTATAATTATTAGGATCATCCTTCGGAAACAATTTTAGAGTTGAGGTTCTTATTTAAATTAAGAAGTGAAATTTAAGTCTAATTTAACTTTACAAAATTGATTTGTAAGTTGAGATTTGTATTTTTTATATACTAATACACTATTAATTGACTTTATTAGCTGATGTGGAACTTATGTGAGATTATACATAAATGGATGGTCTAATAGCAGTCTGATAATGGATGAAATAATAGAACCAACAAATAATAACAAATCTTGTTAGGATAAACTTAAACTCATGATTCTAATATAATGTTAAGAAGTGGATTTTTCGTCTAACTCAACCTTACAAAATTGACTTATAAAATTATATTTGTTCATTTTTATATATTGTGAATTGATCATATATATATATATATATATATATTTATGGTTTTGTTCCTTTTAATCTTTCATTTTGATTTTGGTTTCCATTTCTTTCCCCGGAAACCATTTCACCACCATCTAAATTACCTGATTAAAAACTATAACTATTTATCATGATTACAACAAATGGCCACCACAATAAATAATAATTGCAATAGAAAATGGAAATCAAAATTCTCATCATTTATTCTTCTGACAATGTGCTAACAATGATGACTAGCACTTTGCAAACCACGTTTTACAATGGAAAATACTGTCACAGTGACAACTACTGATGAAGATCAATAGACATTAACTTCTAATAGAACAAAAAAAGTACAGATTAATACCAAGTTGTCCTTTTTTTCTTTGTAGGATTTGTTTGAAAGTTGTTAATGAGATCAGAATTTGTGCAGATTGGACATTTAGGGTTAGCTTTGGATACCATCACATAACCTAAACAAATTGCACATCCCATTGCAATTAATGGTGGAAGTTCATCTTTTGGAGTATCATCAAGATTCTTATCATTTCCCATTTTTGAAGCTAAACATGCTCTCTGATACGATAATGACAATGGAGTTCCTGAAGTAGCAGATTCGATTCCATTTAGTAAATTATCAGAACTTGTTGACCCTGCCACTGATAGTTTCAGTTCTAAATCAATTTCTTCCATCTCACTCAAACTTCTCTTCTTTCTTTCCTTTGCTTCAACCTTTCAATCAACCAAATACCAAAAACTTGTTATGATCAAATACCAAAACAATGAAGATCACACAACATTTTCAAGATTTTAAATACAATATTCAATATCATTTCTGAAACGAAGTTAATCATAAAACATCAAGAACAAATAAATTTAACTATAAATGAAGAACTCATAGTAATTAAATAATTTCTATTTGGGTTGGCTGCAAATTGCTAGCAGGTGAGAAATAAAATTATTTTGGTAAAATGCTGAGACATAAAAGCAAGCATTTTGAATGAGTATACCTTAGCATCCATTGCTGTATACTGAAGTGAATGATATGGTTAAAATTTTGTGAGCATGTATATATATACACACAAATATGTGTAATTAATAATATGTAATTACACAATAATTCTTAATTAAATAAAGTGTAAAAATTATTAACGTTGTGAATATATTTCAATTAAATTAAAAAAAAAATATTTGTTCGTGTTAAAATAATTAAAATGACGATTCATCTTACTTTTGATAATCCTATTGAAAAACGTAATGTATATATTTAATTTAAAAACATGTTTTCAAGAAAAGCATGAACTAATACAAAATTAACAAGATGACGTTAAAGATGAAAATTCGTGTGACGTGAAGATTTCAAATGAAAACCAAATTCAAATTTTGAACAAAAGAAAACGCTTTAATTAGTACATTTTCTTATGCAGACAGATGAAAAAAAATGAAGTTATATTAATTTGACCATGAAATTATTAATGGCATAATTAATTTCACTTAAACTATTTCTACCATCACTTCTGTTTTATGTGGATATGTTTAATTGGCATTCTTCAAAATTAAAAGGAAATTTAAGAACAACTGTCATAAATATCAACTGTCATAAAATGTTAAAACTTTTTTTTTATGAATATTTAATATATCTTAATTAAAATTAATAACAAAATATTATCCCATATTTATTGCAAATTAAATATTTTCATAGAAGAAACACTCTAGGTAACCGACGCCTTTAATTGTTGTGTATTAAATTCAATAATTTCATCGAGTGATTTCGTATTTGATATCTTTATCATCAAACTTTTAATGTATTTTAAAGTAAATGAAAAGCTATGTCTGAGTGTCTTATATGAATGTGGTGAGAAATTATGGATTCATTATTTGAAACAAAAGCATGATTTATTAACTTAATATATAATAAATAAATGGAACAATATTTTATTGACAAATTTTGTAACGTCATGTGTCAGACACGCATTCTTTATAATATTTTATTGGTACTTATCAATTATAAATATCTAATATATAAATTAATAATATATTTTTGAGATATGTAAATTTTTATATTGAAAATGTTTAATATGTTATATTTTAATTTGTATTCACACACTAATAATCATATATTTATCATCATGTTTTTAAAAATTTATATACATTTTTTAATGTCCATATATCACATATTATGTCTTATTATTTTCAAAATAAGCATATCAACGTATTAGATATGTGTCGTATCTGTTACATGTATAGTATATATACATCATAATTTAATTTTAATATAAGGAATAAAAATTTATTTTATTATTAATTCATAATATAAAAAATAAATTATTATTTCATTGATTTGCATTTTTTTTATTTCAATGGCTAAACTGACCATATATTTAAAATATAATTTAATATTTTCTAGATTATGAGATAACATGTGGATAATTATTTGAATTGTTGATTAAGTACTAAAACTTCTGTTGGAAAAGTTTCTCTTAATTTCACTTGTGATTTAAATCACATGAACTAATATATCAGTTATAAGAAGCTAAGTGATGTATTCTCATACATCGAGACATGATGTGCCACTTAAATTGTGATAAGCTTGTTTTGATTTCAAGATTCATGGGTTAATTTGTAAATTCATATTTTGAAATGGATCAAATGCCAATCTTTGTTAGAATATACTTTATATGACATTTTTGTAAAATATGCCACTTATTGAATATATTGAATATTTTTTATGAATAAGATCCATATGCAGTCTTTATGATTTGTATAATATTTATGCTTTCACGAAATTGAATTATTTGTGGTTATCTAATTATAATGTTTCGTTTAACATATTTTGTTAGTCGATCATTATTTCAATAATTTATTGTTGCGTATGTCACTGTAGTGTCACTTGTAATATTTGTTATCGGCACACAAGTATATATAGACACAACATGTACGAGAGGAAAGATTGGACAAGACCAAATTTTATTTTGAATTATCTTTTACAAATATTTATATTTATATATAACTTGTACAAACCTATATTATGTTAGAAATATTTTAATTTAATTTAAAAAATAATTAATTAAAATAAAAAAATTTACTGTTACTCATGTTTTTATAAACTTTTAATTAAAATAAATAATTAATATATTCTTATTACACTTTACTCTTTTGTCTTCTTTTGCTACCTATAAATACCACTTAAGTGCAAGGGAAAAAAGACAACAACAAAGAATAACAAACAGTAGAGTTTCCTGCAAAGTGTTCTTCTTTTCTTCTCTATATTATCTTTAAAACATTGATGTTCATAAGGTTCGGAGAACCTTCGCTGCACTTGATCGATGTGACGCGTTGTTGTATCTTGGGAGAGAAATGTATATGATTTGAAACACATACGATTGTGTATTTGTTTAGTCTTGTACAGTAGGGACGTTTTCTCTCTAAAAATAGCATTATGCATGTCTCAAACCAGACTATTTATACTCCTTACCTCATTTATTTTTATCTATTATTTATTATTATGATAATTTTATTATTAATAGTATTATATCTCTTATTAATATTATTTGAATAAGATACATGTCATTATTATTATTGCTTTAATAATTATTATGTTATTTCATATTATATTAGTATTAGTAATCATTTTCTAACATATTATATTTTGGATTAATATAAATTTTGTAACAACCTTTAATGGATTTAGAGTATAGTTAAGAGAGTAATTTTAAAGATGATACATGATACCAGAGTAATAGTTAAAAGAAATTCTACTAAATTTTATATATATATATATATATATATATATATATATATATATATATATATATATATATATATAATCATAATCAAGTTAGTAATGACGGATCTTGACGAATATTGTTGAGGGAGCCAAAATAATACATCCAAAATTTATATATTTAATTATTGTCACTAATAAAATAAAAATGAATACAAAAGTTAGTATAACAATAACTACAAAAAAAATCATACATATCTAAAAGATTGTCAAAAGAAAATCCAATGATGATCAAACCACACTTAAAATTTAGTTATAAAAAAACACAAAGTACAATATTTTTTCTTCTATGTTTATAAAATAAAAAAATTAATATACAAGAGGCTCATTAAATAAATGATTAAACTAATATTTTACTATCAAGTGAGACAAGAGAGAATTACCTTCTTATTTATTTCTTTTATTCAATAGTGGAAGAGAACAACCGAGAGACGAGAGCGAAAATAATAGATCTTTTACTCTTCACAAATAAAAAAAAATAGGTGAGAATGAGAGATGAGAACAATTTGTGAGAAACTAAAGACATGTAATGAAACCACAATTAAAATTCGGTTATAAAAGAACACAGTATCATAATCTTTCTTCTATGTTCATAAAATAAAAATTAATATAAAACAAACTCATTAAATAAATTATTAAACTAATATTTCACTATCAATTGAGACAAAAGAATTACCTTATTTATTTTCTCCTTCGAGAATGGAAGATAACAGAGGAGAAATAAAAGTAAAAATAATAAATCTTTTTCTCTTCAAAAACAAAAGAAAACATGTGAGAATGAGATATGAGAACAATTTATGAAAAATTCAAGACATATAATGGAACCACAATTAAAATTCGGTTATAAAAAAGCACATAGTACACTATTTTTTTTCTATGTTCCTAAAATAAAAAAATTAATATAAAATTAGCTCATTAAATAAATTATTAAACTAATATTTCACTATCAATTAAGATCAAAGAATTACCTTATTCTTTTATCTCACGAAAATGGGAGAGGACAAAGGAGAAATAAGAGCAAAAATTATATATTTTTTTCTTTTCAAAAATAAAAGAAAACGGGTGAGAATGAGATATAATAACAATTTGTTAGAAACTCAAACCTTAATTAATAAAAATAATAAAATATATTGATAAATCTTTTTCTTCTTTATTTTTTATTATGTTTAATTTTATATTTTATTATTTATTAAAATTAATTATTATATTTATAATAAAATAAAATATTTAATTTAATCATCATCAATTTATAATATATTTTTAATATTTATAATATACAAAATTTAAAATATCTATAATATAAAAAAGTTCAAAATTTGGGGGGTTCATGGTCCGCCCTCATACCACTGCAAATTAGTATTGAGATTTATTTAAACCTATATTTTTATCAAAACTTTGATGATAACTTAATGTTGTAAAATACATAAAAATTAAGTTTCACTTTAGTTGTGTGTTTATTTGTGAATATTGATTTGAGAGATAGGGAGATGATAAATTTGAATGAATTAGAATGTGAGTTTGGGTTGTTCTCTTTAAAAATTTTGTAGGTGAAAGTAAATGAATTTATAAGTAACGCTTGTTTGTGAGGGTGGATGAATGATTTGATTGATGTGATAGATTAAAAATTAATTTTAATTGAAATAAAAACAAGATTATCAAATAAATAACTTAGATTTATTTTATAAAAACATTTAAATAAATAAACTGAAAAAAATACAATATATTTACAAATAGAAAATACTTTTTATAAATATTTTAGAAATTTTAAGATATTAGTTATTATTGTTAGCGTAATTTTAAAAGTGAAAATAAATCCAAACTACATACACCTTTTACCATGAATAACCATGAAATCATTTCATATGAGGAGTGATAGAAAAATAACATCTTCCTGCAATTCCTTCATTTCATTTGTTCTCAAATCCTAAAAAACGGACACGAATAAATATAGTTTAAATGAATAATTTATTCGGTATTTAACAATTATATTTTAATTTGAATGATTATTAAATTAAAGAAGTCATTAAATATGTTAATCTCATTTAAGACGCTATATTAGTGAAATGTTAATTAACTATATAACTCAATTTAATTGTGCCTTTAATACCAAATATATATTTTTTTGTAAAAAAAATATGTTAGTCATCCTCAATAATTAGTGAAATAGCTAACAAATTTATTTCACCCCACTTTGTAATAAAACTAAGATGAATTATATACTGGTTTTTATACCAAGTGTTTAATTAAAATTTATTATTAGACAAAAAAGACTATATTTAATAGTTATGATACAATTTTACATCAATTTAATTGTCATAAATTCATCGTTAGATATATTTGAAATACAAGACAACTAATGTTTGAGGTTATATATTGTGCTTAAAGATCTAAAGACACAGTCCTATTTAAGAAGCTTCATTTAATGTGCTTCGTTTTATATTTTATACTTTGATTTATCAATTAAAGATGCACTTCAAATTAGAGGTGACAAGATAGATTATAATCACCTAAACAAGAGGGGTCTGTTGAAATTTTTAACCCGTTGTTTAATTCGTTAAAATAGCGGATCAAAGACGAACTAACAAGTTTGATGGTCTTTTTTAAGAAAAAAATTAAAATTTAAAATTAAAAAATTTAAAAGATTAATTTTTTTATATTATATTTTTATAAAATAATAAGTATACAATAATATTGTAATTTAAATTATTAATACTTATTAAGTTTTAATTATTAGTTATAATTATAATATAATAATTTAATTAATAGTGTTAAAACATGTCAGTCCGATTTGTTTTGGTCTGCACCACCTTTAGTTCATAAAAAATGGGTTGGGTCAGGATGACTTGCCACAACAATACGGGTTGAATACTCCAACCCGTCCAATCTCATGACAGGGCGACGGGCTGGCCGGCCACTTTTTTTATATATATATATTTTTTAATTTTTTAATTTTTTTTGTTTATAATATATATATATATATTTGTTTATATAATATAAAAAAGTTATTTATTATAATCATTTTTAATTTTTAAATATAAAAAAATAGGTTGGCTAGTCTGCCATTTTGGCGGGTTAGGCGGGCCGAACTACAACGGGTTGGCAAGTTGAAAACTCCAACCCAACCCACCCTTTCTGGTTGGCTGACAGGCCGACTTGACGAGCCTGATTTGACATGTCTAAATTTAATATGCAAATATAATAATTAATTTTACTTATTCAATTAAAAATATTAATTAATCAATAGCAAAATTATAAAATATTTATATGTTTTTAATATGAAAAATAAAAAAATTGTGGTTGGCTAGTCCAGTAGTCCATCATATAATAGGACATGTTACAATTTCTGGTCCGTTTTCTGATGTCAGGTCAACCGGATCTGACCCATTTTTGATAGACTAAGAGTAGATCAAATCAAATTAGACCAAGTTGACCCATTTTATCATTCCTACTTCAAACAAAGGTCATATGAATGCATGATAAAAATGCTAAATGAATTGAATTATGATAAACCAATCGAAGAATTTGGCCAATGTCTCTTTAAATAAAAACACATTATACATATATATCATCTGTGAGTGAAACATGTATATGTAATATTAGCTTGTATAAGTATTTATTATCAACAAAACTCTTTTAGAAAATATTACGCAAATATTTGATCATTTAAATACCATCACTACTAAACTAACTTTTATTTTCTGCCAATTTTATTTTGATTTATTTTGTAAAAAATACTTATAAATTTTGTTATGAAAAAACTTCGCAGGAAATTTTTACCAATTTTTTTTTCAAAATATTTTGTATAAAACATTTTTCACAATAAATTTGATAGAAAATATTTACAAATTTTATAATTTTGTAGGAAATAATTATTTACGAATGAATTGCATGCCAATTAAGATTCTTAGAAAAAATAACAGAAAAATATCTTTTCTTGCAAATTTTTTTAACAAATTTGCGAGAAAAATCTCATATAATATGAGAATTTTTAGTAGTGCATTCTTGAATCTTACCATATTTTATAACAAAAAAATTTTGTTCATTTTTATACATTATCTTTTATTTTATTCCATATAGTTAATTACTTTTTTTAATTGGTAAAGACTTGTTTCTTAAGTAATTACATTACTTACTGGAGCCGAAAACAAGCTAAAAGTCACAAATTCAACACGAATCATTATAAATGGTATAGATTATCTCCACGGGCTATTTTATTTTCTTTTAAACAAAATCATTTTTAAAAGATAAATAGGTTAATCATTCTTAGTCAATGTCATGAATTAGAATTTAAATTTTGGTAACTCAACATCCTTAATGAACAACTCAATTAAATGAAGGAAATTGAAAATAAAAAAGCTATACAAGTATTCATTATAATTGAAACTTATCCAACCTTCACATGCAGATTTTTTAATAAAATAATATTATTAAATTGCAGATAAAAAATAATTAGTACGTGGCTAATGTGTGATATATAAAAAAATAAGAAATATTTTTAGTACAAATTTTTTTCTTCTATATATTTCCTTCTGCGGTATTTATAGATATATTTATAAAATTAGGATAAATATTAAATAGTATATAACTTAGTCGCAGCAGGGCTGAGGTTTTATTTGGGTCAGTAGGTTGGTCCATTTCACTATTCTGGGCCGAAGCGTTAAAGTCTAAATAAGCCCAAAACGTAAAGGTACACACACAAAAAAAAAATACAATTTGAAACTTCGAAAGTGGGGTTGAAAGGATGAATGCATTTCCACTCCAATCTAAGGATCCCCAAATTTGAATTGTATAACAGCGCCAAAATCACGTTCTTCATCGATGTGAAAGCGAAGAAGAAATTCGGCGATGGAGAAGCACCTCGTGGAGATTTTCGAGCGGAAGAAGCGAATAATCGAGCAGTCGCGTCAACAGTGCCATCTCTGGGAGCACCACCTACACTCCAAACTCCTTCTCAACGGAATTCCCCCTCCTCCGTGGCTCTGCAACTCTTCGCTTCACGCAGATCCACAAGGTAACATACTCTTCCTGTCTTTACTTTCTCTTGCGCATTCACGACTGCGATTTAGGTTTTTGACTTTTGGTAGAAATAGTTTCAGTTAGCATCTCCATTGTACTTATGTATGTGCTGCAACATCTCGACCAATTTGAACTTAATTTGGGGATAACTTTTTCTCTCTTGACAGAGTTAAACAAAGATGACCTCGTTTCTGAAGTTGTGCTTTCGCAACCGCAATGTAGAGTTCCTTTCCCTGGTGTATACAGTAATTTGCGTAATGAACGTCGTGCTTTAGAGGAGTTAACTGCAGGGCGTGGGGCTTATAATTTGCCAGAATGCTCCATCAACAATGGTGTATGTGCCTCAAGTGGGCCTGCAGAATTGGATTCAGATGCTGTATCACCACCCCAGAATCAGATTGAAGCAAGTGCCTTGGAAATTCACCAAGACCCAGCTCTGTCTCTGGCAAAGTTGCAAAGGTCAAAGTCGAGGCAGAAGGCTTTGGAGCTACGTAATAGTGCAAAAGCACCCACACGATTGTCAGAGAACGATGACGACGACGCTGGTTTCTGTGCTGGCACAGTTTCAGGAGCTGTACCCCTGACTCAACGGGAAGATGTAATGGAGTCGGACGTGGTTAAAGAATTTCATTCCAATATCCAAAGTTGTTCCATGAATGAAATGGAACCACGTGATTGTGTAACTAATTGCTCTGGCCAGATAATGAAATCTAAAAGCTCGTCTCAGAAGAAATCCAATTCTTTGAATGTTACTAGTTCTTCTTTAGCAAAGGGAGATGCTCCTCCTCTGGATAATTTGAATGATTCATTGGAGATAGTCAACCAACCATGTTGTATGAATGGAAGTTTTGCCGTCAATGATGAGAGATTAGCTAAATCTAAAAGTTCTAGCCAAGCGTTGAAGCTTGACAGCTCCTTGGGCAGTGGTAAAGGAATTGAAGTTTGTAGTCTTATGCAACCATTCACAGATGCTGACTCAACGGATGTAAGCAAAGTTATTGGTTGCAGCAATGAAAATGGAGGGAGTGCAGTTAAAGATGGCAACTCCTGCCTAAATAAACAAGAAAGTAGCATTCATAGTATGATAAAATTACTTAGAAGTGCCTGCCCATCACCAGGGCATGATCTTTTCATGACTGGTGGTTCTGTAGAGTCTATTGATAAATCAGCGCCATCACCTCAACCTTTAATTTCGCAGGATCCTGTGGTGTCCGTTGTTGGGTCCCTCAGTTGTGAAAATAATCCTGATTTTTCTATGGTAAATAGAGGATGTTCTAGTAGGAGTGGAAAGATCGAAGAAGTATTGAAGTCTTCCAGATCCAATATCTGTGAAAGTGATGCCTGCTTCAAATCTGCAGGTAAGAAATATTGGAATGTACAGCTTACCGAACTGGATGCTAGAAGGTTATCTTCAAGTCCAAAGTATTCGAAATTAGATATAGAAAATGACTGGAGTTTTGCAGAGAAGGAAAATGTTGCAGCACTAGTTGCTTCTGGAAAGATGAGAACTATGGCTACTTGTTCACACGAAGGATCATTAAGGCCAGTGACTTTACTAGAAGAATCAGAATACGTCGAAACAGTGGTGGATGAAAAAGTCTTGGATGCGCAAGAAAATATACCATCTGATGCCATTCCTAATGATAATATTCAGCACAGGTCAGCTGCAATTGTTGGTGAAGTTGATGAGGACTGTCATGGGTTAGTTGAAGAAGATCTTTCTTGTGTTAGCCCTAAGTTTGGGCTGAATCTATCAATGTCAAAGCAGCCCTCTGATTTCATTATGTCTGTGAAGCCTATGCAGCTTAATTTTGATGATATAGAACAGAGAAGTATGAGCGGAATTTGTTGTCCCGATTTGAAAGAGGGACAACAGGGAGTGCCTCCAGGAGAAGAATCTCTGAACGCGTTGGAATCTTTAAATTTACTTGGAGAGGAAATTTCTCCTGCATGTGAAAGTAAGCAGAAGTCTTTTGGGGACATACCTTTGATGAAAATGCAGGAAGTACTGATCAGAAAAGAGGGGCCACATATGGAATCCCGCTCAAGCCACTTTGAGGAGGAAGGCATAGGTAGGACAACACTAAGTGCTGTGTCACCAGACAAAGAGATACGTATGGTGCAGAATGAATTCTGTGTTGTTACTTCTTCCTTGCTGAAGCAGTCAAGTCCTTCGATAAATGCTGGTGAAAATTTATCAAGAAGTTTGTCAGAAGAAGTCATGCCACTCAAACTTGTTTTAGTAAACAGTAAAGTAAAAAATGGTGGAAGTGGTGCTAAGTTGGCATATTCTTTTTCTGAGGCAGTTTCTGGAAATGATCTGCAAAAGTCCACGGGTGAAAGTGTTACAAATTTCACCGTTGGGTCCTTAGTTTCTGCTCCTTTGGAAAATGTGAATGTTAGTTTGGCACAACCGGCCCCACATACCTTGTGTCAAGATCGGGACTTGTTGCGGCAGACATTGCTCAGTGATGGAAAAATTACCAGTTTTTCAGCTGACTTCCAATTTTTAAGAAGTTCCACTTATGATGTTGGGAATTCATGTCCGCAGCACAAAAGAAGGAAAATTGAAAGAGAGGGATATTTACCTGCCTCTTCAAACCTCTTGGAAAAGTCACGTGATTATATTGACCCAAGACCTGCTAGTAGAAGTTTGATTATTAAAGATGATAAACCGGAGGCTGCCCTAGAAGTACAACAGTTGCCATCTGACCAAGAGGAGGATATAGGACATCGATATGTGAGTAATGGCTCGACAAATGAAATGCAATACAACGGGGAATGCCAAGCAATGGAAGAGACTTCACCGAAAGAGAGCAAAGAAGAGGTACACAATATTTTGTTTTACTTTCTGAAAATTTTAAATACATATGAATTTGCGCTGTAATAAGTCTGCCTGCATTAGATTTTTTCTTGAGGATTATGTATTACATGATTTTCTTTACACTTTGCACTAGCAGAATTGATGTGAACATGCAAAATCAAAGTGTACATCAGAGAGTCTTGGTTAACATCTTTGAATTTTACCGTCAAAAATTATTGCTTTGGCATAGACATAACCAGATTCATTATATTCAATGATTGCGAGCTCCTTTAAAAGCTATTTTAGATATCATTTTTATTTTGAAAAATGAAAAGCATGGATTTCAACTTTCTTCCAAATTTGGACTAGATTTCCAACAATGCCGATGCGATTCTCCCAGGAAATCTATTTAAAATTGGAGAAGGGAGAATGCTGGAATTGAGTGATAATTGTGTCATTGCGGAGTAAAAGTGATGTAGCAGAACTTTGGTTGCAAAATCAGTTTCTCATTAGAGCAATGATAGAAAACTAACAAAGGGTAGGAAGAGAGGTCACTTAAGAATCCGAGGTTAAAACTGAATCCTTATTTGGATTGAATCCCTCACTTAAAAATCCAAGGTTAAAACTGAATCCTAATTTGAATAGAAAAAACACTAACGTTATACAAAAAACTCATGAAAATTAAATAAATTCCCTGAATTAAGAAAAAAAAAACTGTATCAGATAAAAATGAAAAAGATTCCAACCGATGATAAAACCCCATATAGTAACTCTAATATGCACTGTGTAACATCTTCACATGGATCGAAAAAGTCTATAATTTTTTACTTCGTTTTCTTCTATCTTTTTGAGTCTGTTGTTTAAAGATTGGATGAGAGTGGATGCAACATTTCACGGTAAATGAGCAAGTGGAAGTGAGAATATAGAAAGAATGCATGTGAAGTGAATAATGTAAGAAATGCATTATTCACTTAACTAAGTTAAGACAATGTTAGAGATAAAAGTGAGAATCCTACCTTGGTTAATAATGCATGTGAATCTTAACAAATGTAAGAATAATTTAGGTAACCTGATATTAAATTAGAAACATAAGTGTAGAATAAGCTACTGTTATAATTTGACATTGGTTCTTTAATCAGGAATTCTATCTTGACTTGCTAGATAGAAATACTATGGAATTGTGTGATCCATGTAACCAAGATAGGATTGGTTGTTGTTTTTATATAGGTGTTTTCCTTTTCCGTTGAACATTGTTAGTTATATATCGCATGCACTACCTCACCTTCAACGAATACAAAAAAAAAATTGAATATTTGGAACAGTGGCACAATTTCTGGATATTGAATAATAAAGTTTCCGGGAAAAATGTTTTGCTATTTATTTTTAAAAATTAAGACTTATATCTCAGATGTTTTACTGGATCTCATTATTTGTCAGTGGCTTGTATTAACACATTGCATTTTGCAATATCTTACTACAGTGAATATGCAGATTTCTGTGTGTCGGTTTATTTATATCTGTAAAAAGATGCCTTTTCATTTTTGTATAACTTTCTGAATAGACTGTTTAATGGTTTTTCTGTTGGCAGAAGCTTATTGTGGACGGAAGAGAAAGCAGCGAAGACACCCTTCTGTTGGCAGTGGCAAATCCATCAGGTTTTGGTATTGGCTCAACGATAAGATGCAACACGGATGAGAAGGTGGCGTCATTGCATCATCAGGTTAATTGTGGAGGAGAAAGTGTAGAACGTCTGAGTTGTGTCGAAAAAAGCACCTCAAGTGCAATAATTTATCCGGAGGGAGATGCTAAATACTCAGATTGTATGTCTGCTTCTCCAGGAATGCAATGCTTGGATTTGGTTGGTACAGATGAGGCTTTACCTGAGTTTGAAGGGTTCATTATTCAAACAGATAGTGCACAGACATGCATCGCTGGAGATGAAATGGAATTGGAAACGATGGATCTTTCAAATAAATCAATAAAGAATGCATCCGTTGGTAAATCTAGGTTTATGCATTCTCCATCGTACAGATCCTTAACTCCATACAAGTTACATAACATACCTGAGCTCTATCAGTCTTTACCTAATGGACTTCTGGAGGACTTAGGTATAGGCAGTTCTCTTTCTCTAAGCGATGCGAGTCCAAGGTCCCTTTCTGACTACCAACCAAATTGCAAGGGCCAGTTCACTTCCTCAGTTCAAACCCTTTGGGATCGAATTAATTCAAACTTTGGCAGTTCAGGAAAGCGTAGTAGTTTAAAACTAGACCTTCCCTGCATTACTGAAGAAAATGAAATTGTTGATGAGATTGCTGACACATTCCATAGGGGCGTTGATTCCCAAGGAATGGCTGGATCACATAAAAGAAAACCTCTAGCTGAGATTGTAGATGATGCAAACCATTCTTTATCGGATTTACAAGATGATGTATTCGCAGGTAGGCGTGATGATGTTGTAAGCACAGAGTTTAATCTGAGCGGAACTTGCAGTAAGGTGAAAAATAAGCTTGAGAATAGCAATAGGAAGAGATTCACAAGAAAGGGGAAGGAGAACCAGAATATATCTCTTGGAGCGAATGATGTCAAGCGGACCACAGAATCAGTTCACAAAAGGCCCGGTAGGTCAAAGTTATCTGGAAAAGATAGTATGAAACGTGGCCCCGTTAACAATATTGTATCCAACGTTTCTTCCTTTATTCCATTAGTACAACAAAAACAAGCTGCAGCGGTTGTTACCGGTAATTAATCTTATCTGTAATAATAAAGGTTGCCTTATTTGAAGATTGCCATTCATCTTGACATGGCCATGCAATTGGTCATATAATTATTTGAACATGTAGGCAAAAGAGACATCAAAGTGAAGGCCCTGGAGGCAGCTGAGGCTGCCAAGCGTATGGCAGAAAAAAAAGAGAACGAGCGCAAGATGAAGAAGGAGGTGTTGCGACTTCAGCGAGAGAAGGTAGAGCTGGAGCTGCAGAAGAAAAAAAAAGAGGAAGAACGAAAGAAAAAGGAGGAACAAATGGCAACAAAGAAGCGACAAAGGGAGGATGAAGAAAAAAAGGAGAAAGAGAAAAAAAGGAAGCGTGTTAATGACATGAAGAAGCAGCTGCAAGAGCATGAGAAGGTACGGGGAAAGAAGGAAGAGTCAGAAATAGAACGCCGAACTACGGTAAGATAACATTCCCTCGTTCTCTCTCTCTCTACTTTCAGGAAACTAATAATACATGGGCTGTCTGATCTAGGTTGAAGAAGTCCATGAAAACAAGAAATTATTGGATGCAAAAGAAAATCAGAAGAATTTGCGTGCGCAAGACAAAAGAGAATGCAATACGGTGAAAATTTCTGAAAATGAATCGTTGGCCATGAGGGATTCAGCAAATTATAAAACAAAAGAACCGCGTCCTGAAAATTCGGAATCTGCGAATGACTTTGATAATAATGGAAAGGTAACATTTTCTGTGGCCCTCTTTGTCATCGTTAGTATTCATATTTGGGATGATTTCATACCACTTTGTTCAAGGCTAGGAGTAATATTTTCCCACTGTAGAAATAAGTTTTCTTTTAACAATACATGACATTTATTTCCTTGTCAGTCAAATAGTGCCAATGTTTTTAATGCGTTGTCAAATGATTTTAGCTTTGACATTTGAAATAACTTTAGCTTCTACTTGTACTGATCGAGGAGACAGTGCTTGTAGTAGTCAATCATACGTTTCAAATATATGAAAATTGTATTTTGGACTTGCTTTCTTGCTTTTCTAATCATCCGAAGATTTAAATGCACATCTTTATAGTTAATAGACAATTTAATCAAAGCCAACGATGATGGTGATTCGATAATCGAAGACACACTTCAGGAGCAATCGTACGAGATCTCTCCTTATAAAGGTTCAGATGATGAAGATGAAGACGAAGATGAGGATGACATGCCCAATAACAAGTTTATCCCTTCATGGGCAAGGTTTGTAACTGTTCGAGTTTTTGGAGCGTCATTTTTAATTTGATGTCGGGGAGTTTGACTTCCTTTATAGTACACGTGGGCCATTTTGTTTTAAACTGAGAAAGAAAAAAAAACTTTAACGAGTGTAAGCGTTTGGCACCAAGAATATATAGTGCTTTAACTTCCAGTAAATAATCAGATTACTCCGGTTTGGTGATAATAATTATTGCTTGATGGTTAGAAATTGGTTGAAATTTTGGCTTGTCTAACCTGAAACATTGAATCTGGTTTGCTTTTGCAGCAAGCATAGCCTTTCTCTGATTGTTACTTCCCAGAAAACGGACCCAGAACTGATATTTCCTCAGCAAAGTTTTTGTAATATAGCAGAAGGTAACCCTTGAAATTTATAAGCTGTTTATATTGTTATCTGAAACTAACCACTAATTGCATTCTTTTGTAGTTCTCCTGCCCCGGAAGCTACAGTTACGGTAGCACAGCATATTGATCTTTTTAACACGGATTCTGTGTTAAAAGGTATGTTGTTTCTTGACATGTATGTAGGGAAAGAAGAGTTTTATTGCTTTATTAGGAATTATGATGTGAAAAAATGTTATAATATTCTATCCTTTTGCAAACTTAATCATATTGCCATAGTCGTCGACGGGTAACATTAAACTAAATATTTATTAATTTATGCTACATTAATGAATAAGTTTAACTCTGACAACTGATATTATGATGATGCACCAATACCAGATTTAATGAGTAATGGATTTATTTAATTTTCATTGTTTTGTTTCACTTTTATTTTCAGAATATGGTGGAAGGTTTATTTGTTTATTTGTATTATATCAATGATTTATCACTCTTTTGGAATGAAAAAAAATAATAATTGATATTGGTATGAATAATAACAAACGTGAATGGGAATAAAAAGTTGCTTTCTGGACATTTTTTTATTTAAGGAGAAATAATTTTTATTTTGAGCACTGAACGTTAATAATGTGAAGTAGTAAGATTTTTTACTGGACCTACATTTTCCGAACGGTAAAACTAATACTTCGCAGACTATATTTTTACCCTATAAAAGGTTTCTAACGAAAACTGAGAATAACGTTAGTTACTGGGTTTGTTTACTTGTGGCAGATTTTTGTTGAGGTTCACAAAGAATTAAGATGTAGCCGCGAAGATGATGAATATTAAGATCATTTGATGTGATGCATCCATCTTCAACTCAGCTGCTTCTAACGACATTCCTTTTTGTCGGAATTATTTTGTAATTTGTATAGTATTTGTATTTGTAAGTCACTGTACATATAAGGCATTTCCTCTTGTAGTAAAGCGAGGAGATCCTTTCATTGAAAACGCTTAGTTTGGATTACATCTGTATTCAAGCTTCCGCTGAAGGCTTAAAAGATTAGCTTCGCGAATGTCAGAATACTTATTAGTTAGATAATGTTACTCTATTTTTAATTTAATCTAATAACATGCACAATTATACTGTTCAATATTTTGTTTCACTTGGATTGGACCATAACTGAATAGCCAGTGCTGGTGCGACCTATGTTTCAATGGCTAAGGTTTAATAATATTAATTAATTAATTGATTGAAGTTCTTGCCACGGGCTACTTTTACAAAGTTGGGTTAACTTGCGATTGTCAAGTGAAACCACTGCAGGATCAAACGTTCAGAAAGAAAGAACAGTAGGTAGTCAATGTAGGATGGTCATAAACTAAAAACTTAGTAGGGTATCCTCGGTACCTAAATAAGTTTTAATGCAGCGAATGAGAAGAGTCATAGTATACAAACAAACGCAGATTTAAAGACACTTGTCCTTCGTACTTTACGACAGACTAAAATCAATCATTTGTATCAGAAAAAAATGTTCCTATGCGCTAGTTGGAGTTAAAAGAGAAACATATACACATCAGAACTTCACCAAAACTCTCGACAGGAACAGAATCCATCCTTAAAGTGGTGAAAACGGTTTGTATCTCGAACAATAATCTCCCTGCTAGTAAACTTGGACATAAGTTTCATAAAAATGTGGCAATCACCACAAATTCTGAGGTTTTTCATAATCCTAATTGGTATACCACTAGGCAAACACATCAATCCAAAGGTAATGGCAAGCTTCTCACTGTGGTGCCTCAAAAGCATCTGTTTCCTGCTCTCTTCCACATCGTGGAGATCATTATCGGTATCCACCTTATAATTTAGCTTCTTCAACTCTACCACTAAATCATCCAACTTGGCATAAATCTCATCCATTTGTGGATGGTTTCTCTCACCAACAGTAAATGAATGAATTTTATTTCTAATTTCAATCCAACTTGTACCCCTCTCCTTCTTCAGATCATTCTCTCGAAGAAGCTTCCTCGCTCTTGCAACTTCGTCCCACTTTTTATTAGCTGCGTATACATTTGCTAGCAAGATGTGGTTTCCTGCATTATTAGGCTCCATTTCAAACAGATGCTTGGCTGCAATCTCAGCAAGCTCAATATTGCCATAAACTCTGCAAGAGGCTAAAAGTGAACCCCACATAGAAGAAGTTGCATAAAATGGCATTCTCTCTATCAATTCATAAGCCTTGTGAACGAGTCCTGCTCGACCGAGAATATCAACCATGCATGAGTAGTGAAGAACACTCGGTGAAAGTTTGTGCTGTCTGACCATGAGATCAAAATACTTCTGTCCTTCTTCATATAAACCCATATGACTGCATGCATTTAGTACTGATACATATGTTACTTCATCAGGAAAAAAGCCCCTTTGCTGCATTTTTTCAAATAAGACCATAGCCTCGGGTGCATAAGCATGTCTAGCGAACCCAGAAATCATTGCATTCCATAAAACAATGCTCCGAACCTCCATCACACCTTGAAACACAAGATATGCTTCCCTTATGCAGCCACATTTGGCATACATGTCTATAAGGGAGGAAGAAACATATATGTTTGACCCAGATCCAGACTTGTGTGAAATGGCATGCAGTTGCTTCCCTTCAACCAAAGTTGCCAGGCCTGCACAAGCACTAACAGCTGATGATATCATAAAAGGGTCCTGCTCTAAACCCATCAACTGAGCATTGTGAAAAAGTAACAACGTCTCCTCATGAAACCCATTTTGCACATATCCAGCCATCATCGAACTCCATGTAACAGCATTCCTTTCAGGCATACTATCAAATATCTGACTTGCATATTTTATTGAAGAGCACTTGGCATAAACATGGAGCAAAGCAGTTCCAACAAAACAATTTGAATCTATAGCAGCCTTAATTGAAAAAGCGTGCAACTGCATGCACTCAAGAATAGCACATTTGAAGGCACACTTGCATAGAACACTGGATATGGTAAATTCATTGAATGGGGTTCCTTCTCTTTGCATTTGAATTAATAGAGTTAGAGCTTCCTCCTGATCCTCGTCATTCTGGGTAAGTGCTCCAATCATGGTATTCCATGAAACTAAGCTTTTCACTGGCATTTCATTGAATTTTTTGCGTGCACTATCAACTAAAGAACATTTAGAGTACAGGTTAATCAGCATATTTGATGTTAAGACATCCATTTCCCAGCCAACACGAATAATCTGAGCATGGCATGCTCTTCCTCCCACTGATGATCTTGTTTTTGCACATAACTGCAAAAGATAGTGCAAATTTGACATACGCTCCTCGTGAACAACATTTTCAACCATTGAGGGCTCCGATTTGCCCTCAGAAATAACTGATAATTTCCTAATATGGATTCCATAACAAGCACAAAATCTCTCACACCTTCTCAACGTTTTCATATCATTGTAGAGATCAAAGAAAAGTAACGTGCCTTCAGTATCCAAACCGGCCTTAGAAGCCAAACCAGTTTATTTGAAGGTGCATTTTAGCTGAAGAATATGAAGATTGGGTGAAACAAGAGGTAGCATGTCCAATCTTCATCTCACAAAAGGTGCTTGTTTGAGTTTAAATTGTAAACTTACGGTTGAAGATGCTCATTTTTCAAACTCAGTAGGCAAAAAGGACTCCATCTTCTTCCATTTTAAACTGAGTATCAAGACGCAATAGAGGTTGAACCTAGTTTACTGAAAACCACTTTTTGAGCTTAAGGGTCTTCCAACTGAAAAACCAAACATGGCCTACATTATTCAAAATAGAAGCATTGATGAACACATAAATCTCATACAGGTCGATCAACAATCTTATCAGTTATTTCAATTCCAGAACATGATTCATAGAAAGGATGACAATTGTTTCGGTTAAATTTAACATAGGATAGTCAAAATCAAACTTAGGCAAACGGTTCTCTAATCTAATCGTTAATTATGGCTAAAATTCAATCAGTAAATAGCAATTGAAATGCAGAAAGTATGATTAGTGGTGTGAGAAAGGAAAATAAGTGCTGGGAACAGTTACATACCTTTGTCTGTGAGAGATAACAAATTGAAAGCGAAGACAGGTACACCGTAGCAAAGGTGGACGCCACAGTCGGAGAACCACGCCCAACACACCCTAACCTGCTTTTCTCTTACATTAATCATATTGCTATTGCTACCTAGTATTTTGAAATTACTATACTACCAAATTCATAATAAAAAATAAAAAGTAAAAATTCAAGAACAAAAATTTCCTTTAATGAATATTAATCTTAAGTAAATATTTTAGCATATAACTATTTCATTTTAAAATTTAAACAAAATCATTTAAATTGTGATTAATAAAATATAAAAAATGTACTATCTGCCTAAATAAATATTTACCTCTATCAAATGTTTATATTTCTCATAAAGATGTCAAAATAGGTTTCAACCCGTAAACCAACCCAGCTTACCACGGATTCGAGCCGAGTTGGGTTAAGAAAAATTCAACTTTTTTAAAAGTGGATTGAACTCAACCCGGCTCACTTAATCCACGGGTTTAATGGGTTCGAGCCGAGTTGAGGGTGGTTTGACCCACTTAACCCACCAACATTTTTTTACAATATTTTTTTTAATTTTTTTAAATAATTATTTACTACTTCTAATTATATAGGTTCACAATTTTATATTTTTAAATGTTAGAATGTTGCTCAATAATATTTGAATAGTTTGAATGTTTAATTAATTTGATTGTCAAGTTATAAACTTTGATATTTTCATCTTTAACTATAATCTTTATAGTAAATTACTCAAACAACATCTTATTAACAATTTTTTCTAAATTAATATGACAAAAATGTGTAGTTTTTTATTTATATTTTATTGAATAACATGACAAAACATGTGTAATATTAGTATGTTTTCTTGAACTATATGGATACTTTCTTGAAAACAACTCATCATATATTGGTGGTGAGCATGATGAAAACATTGGTTCTTGATTTTATTGTGATCGTCATCGCATGGATTGTTTAAAAATTATTTAAATATTTAAATACTTAAAAATAAATACATAAATAATTTTTTTATGTAAGTTGGTGAGCCATCCCAGTTAACCTACAAACCCGTGGTAGGTTGAGTCGGGTTGCAAAATTTCTGACTCACCATAAACTGAGTTGGATTGGATTCACTCATTTTCAACATGGCTCGTGGTGAACCAACCTGTGTGAGCCGGATTAGTTCACTTTGACATTCGGGTTGGCTCACCCAATTAAGAAGTGAATTAGATTTCTAAGCGTTGTTTTTTTAATCAATTTCCGTACTGGTTCAATAAGTAACTATTTTGGGTTATCAAACTTACCATTAATTTTGTTTCTTAAATGATTATTAATGAGTGCATAGTTTACAATGTATTAATTAAACCGATAAATTTTGTTAAAATACATAAAATGGTAGTTTGCTATATTTTTGTAAAATTAAGGGGTGAATGGAGAGAAAAGGAAGTTAGAAATAGCAGGTCGCTTTAGGCCCTATGGTAGGTTTGGGCCCTTATTACCGAAATTTGAATCAAGTCCAAACTTTGATGTGGATCAATTCTTAAAGCCCAAAAGAATATGTATATCCATTAAACAGTTTGCTCCTGTTTTTCCATACCAGAAGCAAACATCAGTAATATGGCGGCTAAACAGTGTGTTGAGATATGCTTTGAGAATGTTTTTTCTCTTTTTGTATAGTTATTTGCACAAACAGTGACATTGTTGTTGCTACATCCATAAACTATAGGAAAAGAAATCAAACAAAAATCCATTCTAAATCAGGTATGTACCCGAAAAACTTTTTATCACACCTCACCATTGACATTCTCCATTTCTTGTATTTGATTAAGAACGACAAAAATAATCAACTACTAAGGTTGCCCAATTATTCAAATATTTTATGCACTCATTGGATATACGACACGATAGCTTCATAATTTGTTGAGAAAGTGACAAACGGAAACAGGAAAAAGAGGAAAAATAAGATGCAGAAAATGAAAATGGAGTGTGGTGTGTGGACCTCACACAGAGTTGAGTTGAGTAGACAACTGAACCAACCCATCTTGTGTCAGTGATCCAAACTCTTTAACTCTCTGATCACTCATACCAATTCTCACACTCATCATCATCATCACAACTTGCTTTCAATTCAATTCAGAAAGTCTTTTCAGATCATCCACCATATCTTAACTAACCAAAAGCTGAACCAAAGAAACAAAACAAATACGAGATACCAACCCATCATAACAACAACAAGAAGAAGAAGATCCCTTTTTCTATACATATACTTCTTTTCGCGATGTACTTTACAGAAAGGCAAAAGAAGCAATAGAGAGAGACACATAGGGTGCAAGTTGAGGTGAGAAATGAATATATAAATGTATAAACATGAAGAGTGAGTTAATTCCCTGATTGGTTTTCTGATAAGATCTTTTGATCTGGTCCTACTATTTGACAACTTTGTCTTCACATGTTGCATGAGGGCAGAAAGAAAAGAGAAAAAGAAAGAAAAGGACTTGAAAAATTATTACAAGTAGAAAGAGTAAGGGGAATCAACACAAAATGCTGCACTTTGAATTCTTTTTCCGAGACCCAAATCAAATCACTTGAAGTTGACACATTACGTTAAGTAGAATGTGAAAGTTAAGCATAGAAAAACAGTGAGGTAAAGTGAGTGTTGTGATGGACAGACAATAGGATATCCGATGAAATTATAAAATACGATAATGTTTGCTTTTCATATGTTCATTACGAAACTGACTTTCGGCGTTGAACTTTGTCCTTTTGACATTAGAAATTAGAATCCAAGTAGTGGTAGGATTGAGAATAATCCATGTCCATTTGTTGACTGTTTCGTGTGCTGCTTTCACTTCTTTGAGCACTGTTAAACCTAAATTTATATATATATAAGCATCGATCTTATCTCTCACACACACTCACACCAAAGATACTCGACAAAGAATGATGAGAAACATTAAGTCAAGGATGCTGACTCGAGTAAAGTCCTCTTATACATGTCGCTTTACCAGAAAAAGGTTTTACTGTTTGATTAAAGTCACAACTTGGATTGAAAATTCTCGGAACAAAAAAACAAAGACTCTTTACATACGATAGCTTTCAGTTAGTAGTCTTCACATCAGATAAAAAAGTTGTTTGCTCTTTTCCAATTGCATGCAACATCAATGGAATATTGATGTGGATTAGTCTTTGGGTATTAGAATTGTCCTCTATTCTTTTGATGTAGTTTCATTTGAATCTTTTTCAACTTTGGTCCTTTTCATGGTCGAAGTTACACTCGGATGGAACAGCAGACATGAACGAAGCTTCAAAATAAAATAAAATTGTTCTGATCCCAAGTCCGTCAAGTGATATAGTTTAAGATTAAGTACCGGAGTTTGAAATTCTATCCCAGTTTTATCCTTAAAAAATATTTTTGAATGTATTTAAACTGTCTTTGATCTCGACTTCTAAACGATGTGAGACTATTGGATATATACGAACAAAAATAAAAGAAGATGCACCGGCCAAGACACATAGATGGGACCATGGAAAGGGAAACTGGGAATGGGGGAGAAGGGAAAAGTAATTAGGAGGAAAAGAAGAATAAAAAGGGACAGGGCAACATAGAGGAAAATAAAAGGTGGATGAGACAAAGATGGTTGAATTAGGACAGAAAAGAAAAACATGGTGGCAACATATTGGCCCATAAAATTTTGTCGATTTGCTTATTTTGTCAATTAGAGAGAGCACTATGATCCAACCCAACCAGCAAAGTTAGATAAGGCGTGGGCGTGATGATTTAGGAAGATTTCTGCTACACTTTTTCTGCATTACTATTTTTAATTAAACTCTTATATACCTCAAATTTGATTGCTTCTCTCTGAAACTTAACATTTGAATGGATTGTGAAGAAGAAACAATATATAAGTTGGTATTTGTAAAGTTATTCTCTAGGCGGTAATAAATTAAATTGATGGTGCATGCATGTGGAATAATTGGAGTTAGGAAATGTAGTGGATGTTTTGATGAAGGAAGAAGGAGGAGCCAATGGATCATGTTGTTAATGATATGCATCTCTCATTCAACTTCCTTCTTTATTCTGATAATTCTAAAAGATTCTGATTTATGGCGCAGACTCGTTTAGTTTATTTGAAAAATAAGTCACATATGATTAGGAAAGCAGAAAGTTCAAAAATACTACAAATGTGTCCAAAACAGGATTTTGTCTATACTTTTGGTTTCTTTTGTTTTTGAGTTCCATTATTTTATGCCTTCAGCTTCTTCTGCTAGTGCCTACACCGGTGGCATTCATTTTCAGGCATTCCTTTGTCCCGAGACTTCATGGTTGTTAAGATATGTAACCCGGTACTAAGTAGAATAACATAAGATATGTAATCCGATACCAATAACAGACCTGACAAATAACAAATTTTGTTAAGATACTCTATTATATGATTATAATACTATATTGTAATAAGTGATTTTAAGTAACTCAATTTTACAAAATTGAGTTATAAGCTAAAGTTTATACTATTTTATGTGAAAATTTAAAAAAATGTTTTCATATTCTTTCAAAACTAATATGAAAATGCATTACAAAAATCTTTTATATTTTATAGGATTTTCTTGTAAATTTGTTATAAAATTTTGCAAAGAATATTTCTTTTTGTTATTTTTTCTATGAATTTTAATTGATAAATAATTCTTTCGTGAGGAATTACTTCCGACAAAATTATAAAATTTGCAAATATTTTTTACAAAATTATAAAATTTGCAAATATTTCTTACAAAATCTTCTATGAAAAACGTTTATACAAAATATTTTGCAAAAAAATGGTAGAAGTCATTATTCATAACAAAATTTGCAAGTATTTTCTTAAAAAAAGAATTAAAAAAATATTGACAAAAAATATGTATTTTTTTAGTAGTGATATAATATTTTAACATGAAAAAAAAAATCTAATTAATTTCTTAATTGACCTAATTAATTTGATTTGTATTTTTAAATAAAAATATATTATATTATTTAATATAATTAAAGAAATGTAACATTATTGAAAAAAAAAACGAAATACATCAATCAAAAGTAACAAAAATAAAGAGAGTAGCTAATGCAAGAGACATATGTTATTATGTCGTTTTCTATAATTTAAAGAAATGGAAACAAAAAACTTTAACCCAAGATGCAAAATCTACCATGCATCTAACAAGAAAGTTGGATTTACCAATGTTTGATGTGGCCAACAAGATGTGACGGCACAGAATGAACATACTTTGCATAATAATATATATTCTTCTTTATCAAATTACAATTACAGCAAATTAATCCTCGGATTCTTCATGTTTTTTAATTAATTCCAAAGTTTATGTTAATGATGAATGAATCAACACCAATTATTACATAGCAGCATTATAAACCCTCCTCATCTTCTTCTTTTCAGAGTGACATCAAGTCTACTTTGTGTCATGTTAATTACACTTTTACTTCTGAAATAGACCCATTAATTGTCATTACATAGAGTTAGCTTGCAAATAATCTTAAATGACATAGTTTAGTCTCAGAAGTAATCATACAGAAAAAATAAATATACCTTCTATAATTATTTTATTGGTTAAATATATTTTTCATCTTAATAATGTTAATTTGTTTTGGCTTTTATCTTGGAAAAAAGTTATTTTAGTTGTATATTTTAGAACATAAAATGAACGTTTTTTTTTTTGCATTCCTATCATCATATCGATTAATTGCTTATATCTCTATCACATAATTACTATACCATATTACATTATTACATTCTATGGTGTATTTATGAGAGTTATATGTCTAAATATTAATAAAATATTTAAAAATATAATTAATTTTATATATGAAAACATAATTAATCATGTAATTAATAATTATTTTGTTATTATAATAAAAAATACTAATTACAAATAAATATATTTATCTCTTTCTCAGTTTATTATTCTCAATTTAAAGAATTTTAATTCTATTATTATTATTTTTTATTTTTTTTATTTTTCATTTTCCTCGTCCAAACGAAATCATTAATGTTCCGCCAACGGTATTTTATAGAAAAATAAATGTACATCTGTATACTGGAATTCTAGTAAATGTCATAAATAACAATAAAGGTTACGAATAGAGAGAATAATATTTAATGAAATGCTAGTAATTTTATCAATATGTTTTTATCATAAGTTAAAATTTATTAAAACTAAAAAAAAATCGTAAAAAACAATAATTAGAAAAGAAAGGTTCCAAAATTTTATAATTTTTCAATAAATTTTAGTTTATGGTTCAGCACATTTATTAACATTTTCGCTAATAGTTAGATATGTAACGAGTACTAGACACTTCTTGTTCACAAAATATTACACCCATAGTTTTTTTGTGACAGATAGATGTAATAAGAAAATCCAATTGAGTGCATAAATATTATGATAAATGGAGTTTTTTAATCCATTTGCATTTTGGGGATAGAAGTCAGAGGAGAATTTACAAAAAGGGATGACAAGCTAAGGCAGTGTAACTATACAATTTGCCACTTCTACATTAGTTGCAACCTATTCTAACATTCTAACACATTTTAATATGTAATCCACATAATTCTCCCTCCCCCACATTTTTGTTCCCTTGTTCCAAGTGCTCCTCAACCATCCAAAAAGGTGGAACTCATCCTGACTTCAAAATACAAAAACACATGATAAATAATATATATCTATACTTTGAAACTCTGGTCCTCAATTCCCTTCGAGTCCACGTGGATTTCAGCATTTTTTGCAGTCAAAGAAGCGTCTCCTTGAGCATCGAAGCTAGCGTGGACACTGTAAAAGACATAGAAAAGCACAGCCACAGCCGAAAAGAAGGCAAAACGAACATAGGATGGCCCATCGAGGGATCCCAACAGAAACACATTGAGAAAGATTGATATGGAGGGTATCCAGGGCATGAATGGGACACCCCAGAATTCTGGCTTTCGAACCTGAGGGACCATGCAATGGAAAAGTTGTAATATTGCAATCGCAATAATACCAGAGACACTCAGCATCCCTGCCTTCGCACCTCCTGTTGGTACAAATTTCCAAATAAGGGTGAACATCATTGCGGTAAATGAAAACGAGCACAGAAACGACAATGTAGGCCATGGATTGCTTGTCCCTGTAGCCACATAACGTCTGTAGATCACGGCATTTGCCACCATGTAAAACACAAACAGGGTTCCGATTGACACCAGATTCAGGAGGACATTAAGATCGGTGAAAAGGGCTATTGCCGCTGTGAAGATCCCTGAAAAGGAAATAATGTTCGGACATCAGATAAATAATATGCACAAATTAATCATGTTTTGGGGAGAGGAAAGGGAATTTTGGATAAGAGATAGTGAGAAGTCAAAACGCACCACAAAGCATAAAATCATGGAAATCAAACAATCCATCATTGAGGCTTAACTTTAAGTCGCTACATAAAGAGCTAAGGTCATGATCAGTCAATGATTCCAATCAAGAGGGAATATATTACTCATCTAATAGTGGGGGTCGAATCAATACAAACCACCAATATCTTCCATGCCAAATGCTTTATTATTCTTCCAATGGGAGTCACATACAGAAGCCTATTATTTTACTTGAGTGAGTGATTCACATCTTCCCATTCTAAGCCACACAGCAAAACAGCAAAAAACACAGTTGTCATAGTCCTTCCATCCATATCCAGTGAAGATACTGTTCATGGAACGCGTGATTTCAAGCTAATCTCTGTAAAGGAGGGGATAGGCACGCACATACCATACGGGGGGACCAGATATTACTATACAAAATATGGGAAACCACGTTATAGGCTCACACCGCTTCAGAACATGTGACACCCATATGGGAAAATCTTTTCTAATACCCACTGTTTTGGAGTACGTTACCCACTCTCACTTTCAAATAAAAATAATCATACAAAACCGAAAACTATGGGCGTTCTTTTCACCATTATCTATGTGTAGCGATACATCTGACACGTCTCCTGTGCTAATTTTCTTTCACAACTGTTACTCAGTAATTCCCACACGGTGCCAATTTACACACCAGTTGGGCACACAGCATTGACTTTTATTGATAATCAGAATGCGAAAAATCACACAACAACACCAACTGATCCTATCAATTAAGTAGATTCTAAATGTGTGTTTGTGTTTGAATTTGTTCTACACAACAAATGAAGACCACTCCACCAATTTTCTTCACCCGTTTTGCAGGGATTTTGCTAAGAACCACTCTTAATGACACGCAATCATTAATCGATAATAAAAAATCCACACACTTCAATGGTAGAGCAAATTAGTAAGAGATATAGATGAAGCTCATCTCAATCCCTTTCACTGTCAACGCGACAATGCTTCAAGAATCACTATAGCCATTCACATTACATCAATGAAGAAAAAAAACACACTGCTATCATTACATAACTTCCTCGATCACAACCCAACCCAGCCAAAGACAATGTTGTTGAAAGTGGGTCCCTTTCCCCCTCTTTCCGAAATCACACAATCAAAACTCATAGCATTACTCACACACATAACAAACATTGCCAAGTGGCAAGTGAAACATGAATCTAAACGGCTGCGGATAGATATTAGGAAAACATCCAACGATTAACCAAGAAGAAGATAAAGATGTAGACAGGTATGTGAAAGGATTTATACGATAATTAAAGATTAGAAGTAAATAAATACCAAGGAAAGCCGAGGCGTTGACAGGGGTGGAGGTCCTGGGGTGGACCCTGGCGAACCATGAGGGGACCACATTCGAGCGACCGATGACGCACATGTAACGAGCCTGACCCAGCATCGCCACCAACAGCGACGTCAGTATCCCAAAACTGGCCCCCACCCCGATTACTCGAGACACCCATCCCCAACCGTCCGATTTCCCACTGAACGCCGCCGAAAACGGCGCTTCTGCATCGATCTGCGTGCACCCAACTCATCAGATAATATCATACCATCACATCGCTTCCTCACAACAATCATTTTTAATCACAAAAACACCTCCATTATTCACATTAGTTACATTACGTGCCTGTTAGGTAACTATTAACCACCATTAACTAGCTAAACAAACTTTCCATCTCCCAAAAAGTTAAAACCAGCTCTAATATATCTCTTTCGTTCAGCAATTTAAAATTAATTTTTAAAAAAGCAAGAGACACTTCTATATTGACCTACGATTTTTGTCTGCCATACCAATCGGCTGATTTGACATTAGATTTTATTGAAAATTCTTGTATTCTTGTAAATGAACGCCGGTATTTATTTATTTATTTATATTTCTGAAGCTGAAAAAAACAAAAATAGAGGAGGAATTAAACTCACCATATCGTAGGGGAGAAGTTTGGTCATCGATGCGGCCATGAGACAGTAGAGAACCGTGACGATAACGACGGAACCGGACACTCCAACCGGAATATCCCTCACCGGATCCTTCACTTCCTCCGCCATGGTCGAAACGGCGTCGTAGCCGATGTAACTCAAGTAGACGGCGGCGGCACCTTTGAAAACGCCGGCAGCGCCATGTGGAAAGAATCCGCCGGGGTTTTCCGGGTTAGCGGGTTCGGTGAAATTCTTCCAACTCCCTCTCCAGAATCCTACCATTATCACAAACGCTATGAACAATATGTGCAGCGCCGTGAGAATCATGTTCACCATCGAACTCTCTCTCGTGCTAAAACACAACAAAATCAAAGGTTAACGATGATAATAACACCAATATAGATGCGAGACTGAAAACAGAGCTTCATTGTTGCGGGGGGAACTATGAACCTGTAGCAGATGACGAGAGTGATGAGCAAAACGACGGCGACAGCGACGACGTCTACTTCGTTGAAGCCGTCGGGAAGAGACGGCACCGTGAGCCGCCATTTCGCGGAGGAGATTCCGATTGCGGTGCCGAGGTAGGCCGTGAAGCCTCGAGCGACGGCGGCATTGGAAAGTACATAGTCCACCACGAGATTCGCGCCGGTCATAAAAGCTGCGAATTCACCTGCGAAAAAGGACGTCGTTGTGTTTGGTGAGAATGAAAATGTCGAGATGTAGAAACAAAAAAAAAATATTATAGGTTCAGAGCTCTTGGTCTGTGTACATAATTTTATATAGTTTTTTTTAATTAGTGAGAAAATGTTAGTATTAATATATAATAATGCGTCGCGTGTTTCGGAGTGCGTAATAATTTATGAGGCAGTGAGAAGGCGAACCGAAGGTGACGCGGAGATAGCTGAAGGCGCCGCCGGCGACGGGCATGTCGACGGCGAACTCGGTGTAGCAGAAGGCGGAGAGGAGGGCACAGAGGCCGGCAATGGCGTAGGAGAGGAGGACGGCGGGGCCAGCGTAGAGGCGGGTGGCGTGGCCGGTGGTGACGAAGACGCCAGCGCCGACCATTCCGCCGATGCCGAGGGAGACGAGGTCGTACCATCGGAGGGTCTTGCGCATGGTGGTGCCGGAGCGGGCGCGGACCTGGCTCATCTCGTCGTAGGAGGTGGAGACGGAGAGGGCGCGTTGTGAAAGGCGCGTGGGGGTGTGAGAGAGGGCGCGGAGGTAGGCGCGGAGGCTCGAAAACGAAGATGAGTCCATTTTTGAAAGGAAAAGAAAGATGTGTTGCGAGTGTGATATGAATGAGTGGGGGTTTTTATAAGGTCTGCAACTGCAACAGGTTCACTCAACCACTGAACTATAGTTGCAGTTGTAGTCGAAGTGTAGTAGAAAGGAAATGAGGAATCACTGAATCATGGTGCTTCTGCCATCTTCTCCATTAATATTATTACTATATCCTCTTTTTGAAAATGACTCTTTACCACAATATTAAATTCCCTCTCCTCAACTCAACCTCAAAACTCTACTCTTTTCCATTTTCTATCACTCGTTCATTCTTCATTTATTTCCCCGGGAAAAACAAACTCACATATTCCCTTGTAATTTTCAATTTCTGTATTACATTTATCTTTTCACTTACTTTCAAAGAGGTTAAGTAATTTTTTTCTCTTTTAATTTATTTCACGTTTTCCTGTCTCAAACTTTGTCTCCCAACTTAAAATATAATCATATTTTTAAATTCATAAAATTATATTTAGAAAGACTCTTTTTGAGACAAATTTTATTTTTTAACACAAATCAAACATTTTTTTCGTTATTAAATTGTTGTCACGTATACATTTATCAAAAGTTTGTAGATCAAACTTTATTAAAACATAATTTTGCTTATAGTGAAACCAATTTTGTTTAATTAGTATAATTAACTAAAAAGCAAATTTAAGATGAATCATGCTTTATCTGGGAGTGAAGTTGACTACCATAATTGCTTAATCTCAAGAAATCACATTAGAAAGTTATTAATATTTATATGTCAATCTTTTATATATAACAATATGTTAGTTTATGTATCTTGTCATTTATTGAAATTTGATTTCGTATTAATATATTAATAGTATTTAAATATGAATGATTTTTAAAATTTACAGCTTCTTCTTCTTTTTTCATTTTTTTTTATCATCTGTGTTCTTTATTTTTAGTTTTTTCTTTATTTTTTATTTTACTTTTTACACTATGATATTGTAAAGTAACTCAAAAACATCCGATCTTAAATAATATTCACTCATTTAAATTTTCAAGATTATATCCCTCCAACTACAATAACCAAATCTTTATTTATCATATTTTTCATTTTGATATTTGTCAACACCCAAATTCGTCCGGCTAAATAAATAATAATAATTTGTTTTTTCCAAAAAAGGTAAAAAATTAAAAAAGTTTTCTCTTTGGTTTTTTGCTTTGTCTAAATAATAATAATAACAGGATAATAATAATAATAAATAAATAAAAAGAAAAAAATGTGTTTTAATCTTGTATGTATTTTCTTTTGAGGCTTTGTTTCTATTTTAGCCCAAAATATTCTATACACCCACACTGTTTTTCTTGCAACTAATGACAGCCCAAAATTTAATTTTCGCACCCCACTTTATGCTTTGTCGTTTATGCTCCAGATTAAGAAGTTAGCCTAATAATTATAAACAGAATATCTTCTAATATTTAGAATTATTTACTCTGATTTTGTGTTCTGATTTTTATGACACATCCTTTTCCAGATGAGGAAAATATTAATATGTTTCTCAAGAATCTCTTTTTTGTAACTATAATTAATTTGTCCTGATCACGTTTGATTTTGTGCTCTGATTTTATGACACCTCTTTTTTTCACATAGAGAAAGTAGTAATATAATTCAAAACAATATCTCTTTTACTAATTAGAATCAATTTTGCTAATCACGTTTGATTTTGTGCTCTGTTTTTTTTTTCTATGATTTGATTCTCATATTGTAATAATATTAAGACCAGTTCTTGCCTTTTAAAACTCGTTGTAATTAAGACAAACCTTTATTACGATATTACATTAGATTTATAATGTTGTGTATATAAACCCATCAGAAAAAAAAAAGAAAGAAATTAATTTTTTTCTCTCTCAAAAATGTCTAGAGACCTCTCTCACCCTAGGCACACGCATTCTCTTTTAACCCTCACACATAAAAAACCCACTCACCTTTGATCGTCACCCCACGTGCTTCTTGGTGTTCCAACACAACTATTGTAAGTTCGATCTCCCGTTCAGATTCGCAAAATTAATTTTTTTTTTATTGTGTTATGCAGTATTTTCTCAAGATGTGTTTTTGACCTTGGTTGAATTTTATGTTTTCACTATTTCTTTTTAATATGGAAAAAAACATTACTGTCAAGCTTTTTGGGGTTGATTAGTTTTATAATTAAGGTTTTGTTGATTGTTTTGGGTTGTGAATATTGTTGCGTGAATAAGTGAGAGATATCATGTTTTGACATTGTATGAATATGTTGTGCCATTTTTTTTCATGTTAAGGGTTGTAAAACTTTTTCATATTAAAATAATATGTTTAATCCTAAACGTTATTTTCTAATCTTTTATTTATTTATTTTCCTAATGTTTTCATAAATTGTGGATATATAATAGTCACATTTTGTTGGATATCAATGTCTTATTTCGAAAGTTTTTTTTAAAGAAAGTAATAACAAATAAATAATTTAAATATTTTTTAACTTTTAAAATGTATAAGTGCTCGTGTGATCGCTCGTGTCGTCTTAGTACTTAATACTTTCGCTTTTCTATAAGATTACTAAAAAAAATCAAAATTTTTAAATATTAAAAAAAAGTGATATCAACATCTTCGAACAAATTGTTTTTTTTTTTCAATTATAAATGGAGATACGTAGGAGCAAGGAGTAATCCTTGTCGAGTCCAAAAGACAAAAAAAATCTTTTTTTTTTCCTTTGTTTTTCTTTGTCATCTTTATATATTAATTTATTAATTTATTAATTTATTAATTTATTAATTTATTAATTTATTAATTTATTAATTTATTAATTTATTAATTTATTAATTTATTAATTTATTAATTTATTAATTTATTAATTTGTTAAT
>Ga0214542_1000906_pt1 | contig 57779 bp, 30 predicted proteins | sample CNSS1metaG_FD_160096 | JGI IMG/M metagenome (GOLD analysis project Ga0214542, IMG submission 160096) | Root nodule microbial communities from cowpea collected in UCLA plant growth center, Los Angeles, California, USA - CNSS1 | ecosystem: Host-associated > Plants > Roots > Nodule | place: USA...
TACATCATGATAAAATATATTTTTTAATGTTTAAAATGCATTTAGATAAAATATGAAACATTAGTAAAAATATAAGATTTTCTAATTGTTTTATTTAAAATAAATAATACAGTTTATTAAAAAAAAGTTGTTACAATAAACCTTCAACCTCTTAATATGTAGATTTACTAGAATTTTTCAATCTTGTTCAAAACTTCAATCTATAAAATCAGTGCCTCAACTTGTTTTGGTTTTATGACTAAAATGTTCCTATTCCTCAACAATTTCACTAAGGCAAAGTATAAAACTCTCATAATACACAGAAAGACAAAGAAAAGTTAATCATAAATATCGGTAAAGTATAAAACTCTCAACAATTTTATTATATATTTCGTTGGAAGGAATGTACCTTTGACGGAAAATGAATAATAAATGCATATTAGAATGTGTTATGATACTATGGTTGAAAATGTGTAAAGCATTAAGTTGGATAACAAAACAGTGAAAAGACCGAGGCAGTGAAGAGGTTATCCATGAAACACTGTGCCAATGCTGGCTAATGCTTCCAATTTCAACACATTTACAAGTAAAAAGTCTTGTTCATGTTTGAAAAAAAAACAATAATATTTTTAACCACTAAAGTCTAATAATTTTCTCTTATCCCATACATGCATGTACATACATGTGCAACATAAACTTTTCCATAATTTAGTAAGTAGATGAGGTGATGCATGAAAGAATAAGTAGTTTTTTTTAGGTTTAATTATCCGGATGGTATCCATTTTGGTAGAGGTGTGTCAATCTGATATCGTTTTTAAAAAAGTGTCAATTGGATCTTAACTTTTGAAAAATTGTTTCAATTAGGTCTATTTCAGACGAAGTTGACTAATGTCATTAACGACGTGTCACGTGTCAGTTTGTGATTTTTTTAAACTTTTTATTTTTTTTTAATTTTTTGAAAATAAAAAATAAAAAAATGCCATGTGTCAAATCCCTGTGTATGACACGTGACGTTATCAGTGTCACGTGATATTACAATGCCATATATCAATGTTACTATCAGTGAATTTGAAGGTAAATATCGAAGAAGCAGCTCACTTAAGTAAGGATAAAAATGAGAAAGATATTTTACCATAGTTGAAGTTGTAAAATTGTCCTTGATTTGTAAGAGTTGATAAAAGAAATTATATCCTTCATCCAAACAATTTTATTTTTGTTTCTCTTTAAATATAAGTTAAAACTAGGTTGATTGATGTTAGGTCGAGAAGAAACATTTAAGTATGAGATTAAATTCTATAAAAGAAAATGATAAAGTTAAATAATATGTAAAAGAGAAAACTTATAAACCTATTACATTAACTATTTAAATAAAAAACAATATTAATTTTTAATTTAAACTGAATTTACGTGTCATTATTGTTGAGATTACTAATTTAAACTGAATTTACGTCTCATGTTCTTTCAAAATTCTCAATCTGGCTATACGATACTGACGAATATCGGTTAAATTTGCCGACAGAGCCACATAGTATTTTTGAGCATGGCTTTATTGGTTTCCATGAATTTAAGAACATGATAAGATTAAGATGTAACATTTTCCTATCTTTTCTCTGTTTCGTCTTTCAGTGCTGTTACAATATTACATTATTAATATTTGCATGCAGTAGAATAGTCTCAGAACTCTGCCAAGTTATTCAGTGCCACTTCAAACTTTCAATCTCATGACTTTACTTTCTTCCTTAATTTATTTGTAAAAGATTCCCACAAAAATAATTTACTGGGATCCTTAATTCTGTGTGCTCTCATTCTCCTATCTGAAAAATAATGATAATAAAACAAATATATATAAAACTGTTACAATAGTTGCAGATGAAATATAAATATTTATCTTAAGAATTTGCCGACTAGTGACTGGAATTGATTTGTCTTTATCTAATCAATTCTTTTATACATATTTTAATTGTAATCACACTTTTTTTTTTTTTTTTTTGAAATTACTTTTGAAAACTATAACGAGTAAAAAACATCACTGTTCTGAAAAGTAAATACTCTGATAAAGAAAAAACTTAAAATAAAAATGGACCTTTACTTCACCGTTATTGCTGTCTTCGTTGATTTACAGCAACAATGTTCCATCTGCTTTAATTATTTGAAGAATATATCACGTGCACTTTGCAAATGGTAGACCCATAACGCATGTCCTTTGCTTTGTTTTCTAACTATAACGAAAAAATAAATAAGAAAATTGGCATAAAAATATTTAGTCAAAAAGTTGGTTCGGAAAATTAAAAATTTTCTTTGATCACTCTATAGGTGAGTAGTGATGAGTCCTCCTTCCGCAACTTCAATCACTTCCCAGTTTCCTTTTCCGTATCTTTCGCAAAACCATACGTAGCCAACAAACACAAACAATTTTGAAGCACCCAACCTTTGAAAAATTGAAAACAAGATATGAGATTTGTGAGTGTACGATGCAACCTTGCCGGCACACGCGTCACCATTCTCCAACACCAGTCACCAATGATTTCATCATCAACAGTTCCTTCCAAATATCTCTCAAACCCATCTTATCCAAATAAATTATTTTAAAAAATGTGTATGTTTAATTTGAGGTACACAAGGACGGTGGATAGCTAAAATCATTCATACAATGCAACATTTTTTTTATATTTAAAGAAAAAACATTATTCTGGAATGGACAAAGTATAATGTTGTTCATTATCATTCGGGGACCAAAAAATATTATCATTTGGGACCAAGTTCGTGTGATGTAAGAAAGAGCATCGTGTGGTGATGTTGCTTGTTTTTTTTAGTGGACTAAAATGAAGTCCGTGTTCATATATATTATACTAAAACTTCTATAATTGATCCCTGAGACCCGATACCGAATTTATCATTTCGTTACACGTCTCTCTACATGAATGATAAGATCAAATTTGGTTTAGACACTTATTCCTGCTTCCTGCACATATCAGAAGATCTCAGTCAAACCCATCCACCTTTGATTTTCTACTGTTTCAAAATTCAAAAGTTCGAATTCATCTCCCTTTTTTTTCACTTTCCTGTAGAATTTGGAATTTGCTAAAGTAATGGTGTGAACGCAGGCGAGATGTTTAGCAAGCAAGGAGTCTTTTTAATATTTCAAATTGCACCTCTACAGTTGATAAAGAAAGAAAAAGAAAATTAGAAAAGTAAAAGAAAGAAGTCAAAGAAGTGGAGAAAACAATGCATTGGGTCCTAGAGCGTGGAACTTTTCATAAAGACACATCAACATTCTCGTCCCACACTAGCCTCCAAAAAGTTGCTGTGTTCTAAGTGCTGATTAACCCGTATTGTCGCCCTTGGCTTTGTGCTAGAAGCAGAATTATGGACCAACTCCATCATCACCTATTTTATTGTTTGAAAACGTGTCCTTATATTCGAAGTCGTGTGAACGCGTAGTACACCTTGTTGTAGCTCTATATATATAACACAACCCTTAAGAGGTTACATATATTCCGCCGAACGGAACCATCTGGTTCAGTAGCTAACTAGTAGTGATTGCTGACAGTGTTAACCTCAGACTGAAGAACATAGTTGAAGCAAGATCATGAGGGTGTTTCCGAGGTTCAAGTTTCTGTCACGAGCAGTGCACGAGGAACAGGAGGGTGAGCATGATGGGGAGAGAAACAAGTACCCTTTAACGGAAGGAAGCTTGTGCACGTCCTTAACGTTAACTGTTTGGAAAAAATCCCTAGTGATTAGTTGTAAAGGGTTCACCGTGATTGATTCGTATGGAAACCTGGCTTATAGGGTTGACAATTACATCGGCCACCCCAATGAAGTCATTCTTATGGACGCTTCAGGAAACTCTGTCCTCACTCTGCACCGCTCCAGGGTATGCATGTCTATGTCTTCTTCGCCTTCATCTTTCTTTCTTTCTGTGCTTTAATGCATAAGTTGTTCAATTTCTCTGTATAAGACTTTCAAGATCGAAGCAGATGAAGAAATTATAAAATTGCAATTTTGGAACTGGTGAAATTACTTTATAAAGAAATGGGATGAGACCATTATTGCACTGTTTGCACTAACTATAATATGTCGATGGTGGTCCTTTGTTAATCATATAAAATGATACTTGTGGTTTGTAAAATAATTTAGCTAAAATGTTACTATCAGTACAAATTTGTTGTGCCATTAAGAATTAAACAAATTAAGATGGTATTGTAGATGACATGTTGATTTTGTTTTGTTGCAGAAGCTGGGATTAGTAGATAGGTGGTTTGTGTATGAAGGGGAAAGGGGGAAGCAGAGTACGAGAAGTAAGTGGTGTAAATCGAAAAGCAGACCAGTTTGTTGTGTAAGGAAGCGTGTGAATATTTTAGACGGCAAGCCCAAGGTTCAGGCCTACGTGTATCGTGTAGCATCGGACTCAGATAAACGACATGCGGCGTTTACAGTTGAAGGTTCCTATGCACATAGGACATGTAAAGTGTTTGATGAGTGCAAGAAGGCTGTGGCTGAAATCAAGAGAAAGGAGGCCAATAGCAAAGACGTCTCTTTCGGGATAGAGATTTTTCAATTGGTTGTTCACCCTGGCTTTGATCCTAGCTTTGCCATGGCACTCGTTTTACTACTGGATCAAATGTTTTCGTAGTATTCTCGTAGAGTAACACGTTTCTTGTTTCTATATCCACCTACCATTTTACTCCATAGGCACTGTAAATTAGAAGAGATGTTTATAAAACGAAAAAGACAATTGAAGTAGTCAACTATTTACAGTGTGTTTAATTTCGTGTTTAGGAACAATGAACGCACCACGTCAAGCAAGAAGCTAGACGGAGCAGCGTTCACGTACATTCACATCGTGGAATCAAAGATGGCTTAACCTGTCAAATTATATCTTACGAACGGGAACTCATTTGTTATTTGCGCTTCACAAGAGACTGAGTATGAAAACAGTTGAAATTATGAGGGACTTCGTCCTTGCTATAAATAAATGCCTTAAAAGTTAAATAGAAGGAAAACTCGTTCTTCACAATAAATAATGAGGAAGGAGCTCTATCATTTTACCATAATAAAAAGACAAGGCTTTCTGCACATTGATGCCAACAAATTTAGATCCTCTCCAGCTCCCTACCCTCGTGCGGCCATCAAGCAGCCAACATCTAAACCCTTAAATTTGTTATTACACAGAAATTCGAGAGAGCAGAGAAGAGAGAATATAATGGACGATTGGAATTTCAAATAGAGAGAAGTGTAAATGGAGAGGCCGGAAGAATATGGATCCGAAACTGCGAACCTAGCATTTTGGCAATTACATAGGAAGAAAACAAGATAGGAAGCATGGTTTAGAATGATAGTTGCATGCAATACATGAAAGATCCACACAGAAAGAAACGAGGGAACTTAATCTCACTAATCCATCGTACTCTACCGTGAGGAAAGAATTCTGCTGTTTTATACACCTGTTTTAATGTTACAACATTTGAATCCTGTTTGCCTCTGAACGTGAACACTAGCAACAAATTCATCGCAGGCTTGCAGCCACAACATAACATTATATACAAAGTAGCCTTTTACTAACCTAACACTTGCTAATCACACAACAGTTGCCAGCTACTGATGTGTCTACAGTCAATAATTGATTGATCAATCTGTGTTGTCTCTGCCCCTTTTCCAATCCATCACTACTAATTTTCCAACCTGCTGCTGACTATCATGAACCTTATTTAAATCCCTTGCAGGCGGGGGCATCATACAATGTTGCTTTAAGATGCTGGCATTTGTACGTTTGTTTTCCACAAACGAGTCTCTAACTTGTTTACTAGGTAATGATCTACTTGACTTCGAAATAGGCCACACAAAGTGTCCTTTCTTAGCATCATTATTGTAGTGACTACTGTTCTTGTTCTCAACTATGGAAAACCTTGGCTTCTTTGAGGGAACTATCTGCTCCACACTTCTGCCCACAATGTCAGATCCAATCGTTGAAATTGATCTTGAAGACATCTCTTCAAGTTTCTCATTTGATTTATAGTGGCAAGCTTTCATGGCTTTTTGTGAAGTTTTCCTCTGCCATCTTAAAATTCCATCCGAGCTCCGCCTTGGTGAGTGAGTTGCAATTTCACAGAGAGTTTGTGCAGCAGTTAATATTCTTGGACATCGCTCATCTGTCACAAAGAAAAATGTCAAGCAAGAGATCTTGTTATACTATAAACTTCAGTAAAACTTTTAGGTTAAAGGAAACAAATTTACGAAACAGTTAAACAAGTGTACACATGAAAAAAAAAATGTGTTGTTCGCAAATAACGCCATACCATTTTCTTTAGTATCAACTTCGCCTCCAAGTTCTGTATTTTCAGACAGAAATCAGTCAGATTATTCAGAGAGAGTGGGAGGAAAGGGGAGAAGAAAAGAATCAGAAGATAGAAAGGCACTGGAGATGAACAGTAACAGATTCAGGTAGCCTAAGAAAATATTTTACCTGCTTTAGCTTGAGAGTTTTCTGAACAAGATACAGAAGATGAAGAATCCAATTGATGGAAAGGAAGGTTAGCAAATAAAGATGAGAAATTCTTTTTTTCTGTACTACCAGATGAAGGAACGAGGCTCTCATCATAACTGAATGTGTCAAGGTTTGTGAAGGAACTACGATCAGTACTTGTAGAGTCAGTAATGACACCTATCCTCGACCATTTACCTTGGCACATGCTTCTACTCGTTGATGACTTGACTGCATCAGAATTAGTTCTAGAATGACCACCAAAAGCATGTGACCATGTAAACGCAGGAAGGCTAGGTCGACGAGAAACTTGCTTGCCAGAGCGTTGGTCATTATTACTATTCTTTGTGGTGACAGCAGGTTTGGACACATCAAGCAGCAAAGACTCCAATTCCTGTAATGGATGGACTGCAAGTCGTTCCAAAACATCCTTTGGCTGATGTAATGGAAAGTCAAGCGGACTAGTTGAACTTTCTGTTTCGCTACAATGATCCTGGATGTCAAGAGCCAGTAAGTTCAAAATGATATTAATATTATATAGTTTTATTATCGGTGAAAGTAACTAGGCATACATGAACATGCAAAAGCAACGTGTTTTCGTGACTGGAGAAGCCAAATATGATGAGGACAGCTTTATGTAGCATATATGACAAAACTCATTGAAATTAAAATTTTATTTTATAAAAGCAAAAAATTAGCCCTGACACAACAGTCTCTCTGCTTATGCAGAAATAAGATTGTGTACAATGACCTTCCCACATACTTTCACATTGTCATGAGCCTTTGGCACAGGATCCATTAGTTCTTTAAAGCCAAAGATGAAAGGATACTTGAAAATTTTAACACTAACCTTCTGACATGAGGACATATCTAATGACTGCTCTTTATCCCCATTACCAACACTTTCTGCTGCACAAACTGAACTCAATTGGCAAGTGGACATTTTCATGTTGGAGGAGTAGTCCACCTCAGACATATTTTGGGACTGAGTAGATTTCGGGGGCTGAAGGATAGAGCACGCCTTTCTAACTGAATTCAAAAAACTTACACTCAGATTTGATGTTTTCTTCCCTTTATCTTTGCTTAAATTGGGGCAGTCGAAAGTGCCCCTAAGGAGTTCATCTAACGGTGGTTCATCCATAAGCTTTGTGACATCATGAAAATCATGTTTCAGACCATATAGCCCTGGCAACAATTTCCGAACAAAAAATCCTTTGAAATTTGTTGAAGTTTCACACAGTAATCATAGCTTTAGAGATAAAAGAAACCAAACAAGTTATTATGGTAGAGAAGCTAGGCAATATTAAACTCGTTAGTATTAATTAAACAGCTTATATTAGTTGCTTGAAATTGTAGATAAACAGTGTCAGAACATATATAATTTGCTTATATCGTCACATGTGGGTTAGGTACTAATTCCCGGACATATAGCAAACTGATGCAAAATTACATAATTAGGAAGCCAAAAATTTCATATGTTCGAATAAAGATATGGCTCAGAAAGAAATATCTAAAATCATAGTTAAAAAACAATAAATAATACTCTAGACCTCTACAAGTGCAAAGAATTAAACATAATTACATTGCTTCCAGTGGTAATAACCAACCAGAATGATATCGTGTTCAAGATTCAAGAAGAATATAAAAGGGTGCAATTCTTGAGAGATCAAGGGCATTATTGTAAGAAGACTGGTTCAAGAATATCTGTTATGAGCAACACAGCACGTTTGATTGCCTTTACTGGAGAAGCACATAATGAAAATTGACCTGTTTCTGGCTTCAATATCATTATGAAAGAATACACAATGTCTTTATTTCTGTATATCATAGTTAAGTAGACAACTTCAGAAAGGCTTTCTCAAATGTTAAACATAATGACCTGAATTGTTAGATAACTTAACTAACAAACAGATTGATTTTCCATCACAATGTCCAAGATGCACAGTAAACAAATATATAGGGGAAAAAGTTCATTAAGAAAGGGAAATTACATGAGATTTACAAAGAAAGAGAACAATAGGTCAAGCAATTACATTACATACCAAAAAAGTTGTTCCCTGCACTGGTAGAACTGAATATTGATCCACCCATCTTCATTGAGGATGACTCGAATTTAGCCTTTGCAGAAGGCACTTTAAAATTCCTCTTATCACCACGTTTGCTAGCATTGCTTCTTTGCTTTGGTAATTGACTTTTCTCTATACAAAAGAAAATCAAGGAACAAAAAAGGTAAGAGCATATAGATAGGAAAGCCACTGATAACTTGTTTGGGGGGAATATACCTGGAGAAGTACAGCTTAAATTATTTGACCCAAGTTTATCTGAAATATCTTTTGACTCCTCAATTCCAATAGGGCTCAAAGAATCTTCCGGCTGGGATATCCGAGGCCTCTTTGAACATGAACTATTACTCCGGTTGGATTTTGCAGCTTTTCGTTGTAACGATACACCTTCCAATCTAGAATTAATTACAGGACTACTTTTTCCATTACCGCTAGGAGAATTTTTGGATGCCTCTTCACCCCTGAGATGGGGCAGCTGACTAGAATTCTTAGAAAGTTGAGTTTCTGCAAATTTGTTGCATGAGGAAAACTCAGATGCTGTTTTTATATTTGCAACATCTGGCACAATAACAGTCAGTCAGTTAAACAGTGTAATACAAAAAAAAAAATGATGACGATATGGTTAAGGGAAAAAAAAAAATAGTTGGCAGAAGCCAAAGGAACATCTCAACCACTACCACATGTGTCCACAAAACAGATATCAGATGGCATGGGACAGTAAGTACTGTTAAGTTATACAACTGCAAAGTGCAAAAGAAGCACGTTGTTTTAATCTGACACCATATTTGGGGATGACTCGGATCCAAGCATTGAACAAAACATTGAACAAAGAGAGTGAGCATATCCAGATCCTCCACCACTAAGCATTTGTTCCCAATCACCTGACATTTTGCTAACACACATGTATGGCATGCATCAAATCCACACTCCAACAAATAAACAAAAAAATACAAGATATTTCATCATCATGTTCAACCTTCCCTTATTTATTTAAGGAATATTATTGACAAGTGTAAGAGTCGCTGCCTTAGTCAGAGCACATAGTTTGTCTCTAGGTTCATTTCTAACCCTACTGATATGAAATTTAACAATATCCAGGTCAAAAACAGTACAAAATCGCAAAAATGATCTAAAATTACATTTCTCCAGCTTCCAAAATTGAATTATTTCATGACAGTCAAGACCACTAACAAACAAACACCATAATATCACAGATCAAATCACAAAATCTCCAAAGCCAAGGACACACACCCATACACATACAGCAGTAACAAAAAAATCAATACAAGGGTAGAAAACAGTAAGGTAGAAAAGAAAACAAAAGAAATGAAAATAAAATTAGGGAAAGGATAATGAGAGAGAGCAACCTTTTTGAATTATCGAAAAACCCTCGGATCCCATCAATTTGGGTGTGGGTGCTAAGTCAAGTGGTATAGGCAATTCGACAGCGTCCATGGACGGAACCCTAAACCCCTACGCGAATCTGGTGGTGATGTTGGCGAGTGAGGAGTGAGGAGAGAGAAAGTGAGTGTTTGGTACGAAGGAGCATGTTGCGGCTGTTGAAGAATTTCTAGGGCAAAATTTGGGACTCAAAGATCGCTATATATAGTTTTCGGGAAATGGTCTGAAGCCTTTCGTCGGTGGGGAATATTCCGGTAAGGGCACTTCTACATTATTTTTATAGCATGCCCTTTAATCTTCTTTGAGGCTGTTTTTTTAACCCCTTGACGTGGCATTATCCATTTTCCATTTTCTTCTTCCATCAATGCAATAATAATACATTCGTGCATTTTTATAACGCACATTAACAGACTATTACTGTAACTGACCTTTATTAAAATGCTAAATATATAAATACAATTTTTAATCACTTATTTATTTTTATAAATACAACATCTTTCTCCATTTTAGCCATTATCATACCTAAAAACATCTTATTTTATACATCATTTTAAATTTTTTAGTTTCTACTATATCCTACTTGTTTTATTTCTTCCTTTTAATTTTATTTCACCAATCAATTCTTGTCCCTTATATATATATATATATATATGAAAAAGTCATGCAAATTTGTTCAAAATTAAATAAATTAGACAAATTGAAGTAACTCAATATTCTAATCAATTGTCCCTTTTATTGATTATTTGTTTATTTAAATTTTTTATGTTTAATTATATTTTAATTTTAAACAATGTAAAATAAAATAGTTTTATTATTTAATTATATTTTTATTTTAATTCATAAAGTTTAAATAAATATTAAATATAATTGACCGATACTTTACTTTTAAAATAAAATAAAATAATATTAATAATTATTAAATTAAATTTTATTTAATATCATAATTAATTAAGAATAATTTTTTTTTAGTTGCTAATAATCGTGACTCATTTATTAATAATAAGGTTTAAAATTTATTCTTGTGACAAAATATATGTCTGTAATTCTGTGCAACCACAAACTGCACGCAGAAAATAATCATATTTGAAAAAAAAAATTATATTTGTTTTATTCGAACGATTAAACAGATAGGGTTGTCAACTAGATATACGTGTCAATAGCTAGAACACAATTAGTGAGACATGATTTGTCAATTGTTAAAATCCAATCCATTGGTCAAACTACTTAACTTAATAATAAAATAAAATAAATTGTATATAAAGAGTTCCAATCAGGTTACTTCTTACTATTACTTAAAGTTAACTAAATGTGATGTCAGTAAATCATATGATAAGTTGATATAATTTTATATGATTAATTCTTTTCAATTAGAAAGAAATTAATTAGATGTGTTTAACACATTTTATCATTTTCTTATTATTGTTTATAAAGATTTTTATCTTTAGAAGAAATTTAAGTGTGAAAGAGTTTCATATTAAGTGCAAATAAATAATATATAAAAAAAATTTACAAATTCATTATTTTTTTTTTGAAACATATTAGTGTGATCTGTTATATAAATTTACTTAGTATGTGTGTGGATATTCATATAAATAAAAATTATTCTAAGATTAATAAAAGTCAATTATTTTTCTAAAAGATACATTTTTAACATTTTAGAATTTATTATTTTGAAATCTTAAATTTTTGTATTAAAGGCAAGATATAAAATTGAAGAAAAATATAAAAAAAATATTAAAAAGAAAACGTAATTTTAAGGTATATGAGATAAAAGAGTAGCACTTGATTTTTATTTTATTTTTTTAATTTTATGGACGATTTCCTTCCTTCGTTCGATTTCAAATAATTTTAGTATGTTATAAAGATTAGTAAACATAGACTTTCTTATATCACAAATCTTTTATAGTGGGTTTAAGACAAGTGCATTACTATGACAAATATCATAAAATAATGGTACAAGTAAGGATTATTACTGAAATAAGTATGATTAAAATATTTTTCTGAAAGAATAATATATAATAGAAATGACACATTTTAGAGATTATTAGAAAATCCTTTATCCCAAAAAACAACTAAATATTTTTAACATATGTCAGTATAACTAATTACTTTCAAGCATATAGTTTCTGGTCCCACATAATATTTTTTTCATATACCAAGTACAATCACAACATATTTCTAAAATAACAAGTACAATATCACATTATTGAAAATAAATTAATCGTATCTTGACCCAGTGATGAAAATAGACGGATCTAAATATCAGAACTAAAAAAACAAAGTAATGAAACCTTATAATGATGGTTCCTAAAACATGCTTGAGAAATATATACGAAAATTTCTACAATTTATATATTTATATATATATATATATATATATATATATATATATATAATTTGAGATTAATACGAGATATTTTGTTTATTTATATTTAAAATAATCTATAATAATATATATAGAGATTTTCTCTTTTATGTTTATATTTTCAAATACTAATTTTATCTTTTAAAATATAATTATTTATTAAATTTTTGAGAATTAACGGTTACTTTTACGAGTTTATTTAAAAAATTGTTTGCATTTGTTTTTTCTCTTATTCTTTATTTATCAACAGTTATCCTCTCATATTTTCTGATATATTTCACTTTATTTTAATAAATATAATTTAATTTTATATATTAACTTAAAAACATTTCATTATAATTACCTACTAATATAATATCACGTATATTTAAAAAATGTGTACACGTAAGCGTGACAGTATCTGTTTGTACAATAATAATAATAATGATAATAGAGTGATACAGATGTCATTTTTTCATTTTATTTAATATATTTTTATACCTGACATAATTGGTTAACAAACTTGAAAAATTGATATAACAAAGAATAAGGAGAGATAACTACATCACTCCCAACCACCGTGGTGTTAAAAGAAGACATGCAATATGAATAGAACATACATCTTGTTTTTGTTCACATTAACAAATTCTTCTCTTCAATTATTATTTTCACATCTCAATATTTTTTTGTTGTTATACTAATTCACATTAAAATTGAATTTAAATTTTCATTCACATCACACCAACATTATGGAGAAATGACTCAATCAGTTCACACTGCTATACACAATTAAAACGTGAATGTTCCTGTAAATTGTTTTCTTTTATCAACCATATAAAATGTACAGAAAATGTTAAAAAGGTGATTTTTTTATTGAAATTTTCCGGTAACTCTAACATTTATAAACTATTATAATATAACAAATTAAAATTCATAAAAATATCATAATGTTGGTTCCATCTTATTTATATTTACTTTTTATTTATTTATACCTTTTATGTATCTTTTATATAGATATCTTGTTTTGGTGTCCATAATTTGACTTTCAATTTTATTCTTTAATAAATAATAATTTTTTAAATTAAAATAATTAATTTATCATTTTTATCTTTCAAATTATTGTATTATTCGATTTAATTATTTCCTTCATTTATTATTTTAAATTAATATTTTTAAAATAAAAATATCTTTAATAAAAAAAATTACAAAATAAATAAATATATTTATATTTATTTTTAAAATTAAAAGAATTGAAAATACATACAGATATTACATGGGTTTTCACTAGTTTATTTTAAACGAATACAAATAAAATAAATATATATATATATATATATATATATATATATATATATATATATATATATATATATATATATAAACTTAATTAAATTAAGTTAGACACTTATTAGGTCCAAAAGAATTATAGAAATAAAAAAAAAATACATGGAATTAAAAAACACCTGTGTTCTAAAATTAATTCCGATGGAAAACAAATTCCAGCCTTTTCGATTGTTATTAATTTAACAATTCAAATAACGAAAACCAAATGAAAAATCAATACAAATTCACATCAATTCAATGCTTAAATATTATTTAACTTCTTACAAATGTAATTTTTATAAATTGCTTTTACCGTACTTTTTATTTGTAAGTTTTAGATATTAATTTATTTTTCTACTGTTGTTTTATTCCTTACCTTTAATAATATTTGATTTAACTTTTAAAAATAGAAAATTGAATTAAGATAACAAATTTAATTATGAAACTTTAAATTAATATAATTAAATTATGTTTAGGTGTATCGTTCATATTTATTATTTATATACGATACTTACTTATATTTTTTACTTTTAATGTCGTGACAAATATATTTTATATTATTTTTGTTAAATCATATATTTATCTGTATTTGTCATTTTAAAAGTAAAGAATGATAAATACCAAAGTATATTTAATGAATTATTACAACATTACTTTTAATATGTTAAAATTGTATCATATTTATTAATTAATATGTTAAAACTGTATCATATCTAATAATTAATGATCCTGTTGTTATTTTTTTGTCTTTGATGTTGAAAGTACTGTTTCTAATATATTAAACACGAGTATACTACAGTCAATGAAAAATATGATTATAATAATTAAAATTTCAAACGTAATCCTATATTGAAACTAAATCATACACTTGTAAGTAAATCATAATTCTGCTCTTATAAAAGTATAACTTGAAAAAATCATCGAACCAATATAAATAATATAAAAAATTGAAAAAATTATATATACTTATGTTATTTATAGAAAAAATATAAAATTATCTAATTTAGTCGAGTTTCTAAAATAATATAGTTATCTTAATTTACAATAGAATGCATTAACTTAATTTCTTTAATTTACATTTTTTATATTTAACATTAAACTTGTGTTGCAAAGTTATATTAGGTAATTTGATCCTTCTAATATATAAAAAACTTAATTACTCATTTGATCTTAATTTTTGTTAAAAAGTTTTAATAGTTTTCTATTTTTTTTAATTGAATTCCAATTTTGTTAAAATATTTAACCAAGTTATAAGTAACTCGTGGGTGAAGAGGAATAAAGAGTGAATTGGGGGAAATAAGAGATGGATGGTAAGGGTCTTGAGGTTTTGGAAAACTTTTGGAGGGAGAAAAAATAAGGAAGTTGACTTTGTTTATCCAAATTTTGGTGTTCTAAATCCACCAAAAAATCCCAAATTTCATTCACATTTAAAATGCTGCTATAAGTAAATTCCCACATTAGAAAAAAAAAAAAAAACTATGTCAATGCATCGACTACCAAATAAACATGTCTCATCACTTAATTATTAACAATCGTAAAATATTAATATTTAGGATATAATTATATGTTTTACCAAAAATTGAAACTCAATTAAAACAAAAATAAAAGTGAAAAGAGGAGAGCTACTTAAATTTTCTAACTAAAATTGAGAACAAAAATTAATTAAGCCTTTATAAAAGTAAGAATGTAAAAGAAAACAAATTTACCTAAAATTAAGTTAATTTGTAATTATATTATAAAAAAAAGTCAGAAAATATAAAAAAAGCAACAATAAAGATATCAACAATTAGTTCAAAGTTAAAAAAATCAACATTTTTTATTACTAGCTGAAAACGAAAAAAAGAAGAAGATTTCTAGTTGACATTTTTTGTTTTTAATTTTAGACATTTGACTTAGGTATGAGCTCATATTTTAATTATTTTTTAAAATATATTTCAATTTTACGTTTATATTTTAACTATTTGTAGCATGGGTGAATTATAAAGTCTAACTAGCAGCATTAAAAAATGCCATATATCTAAAACTCAACCATTTTCCCCATAAAAGAAACCAACACTTTTTCTTTTGTAGAAATTATATAAGGGTGATTTTTACATAAACTTAAAATGTATTAAAAATTGAGATATTCATCACATAAATCCCATTGAAGAACACTGAGAAATATAAGATCCTTGATTATCATCATAGGTGATGATTATAGTGAATTGAAGCACCGAAAAAAAAAATGGCACAGGAGAGGAAGAAAAGATGACGTGGCGACACATTGCACGTGCGAGGAGTGGGTCCCACTTCCTAAAATGTTTCAGATAGGGTTCCAGACGAGGATTCAGGAATGGAATGCATAGCAGGGAGGCAAAGTAAGGTATCAGATTTTAATTTCTTTATTACTTTTTAATCATGATGTTGGTGCCATGACTAATTTTCGTAATTTTTTTATATTAAAATTTAAAGCTTATTTTAGAAGTGAAGTGCATCGTGTATGAATTAAAGATAGTGTTTTATTTATTATTTATAGTTAGTTATAAATTAGTTACTAATATTTTATTTAATTTTTTTGCAATTTACTTATAGAGAAAAATGAGAAGGAAGATGAATGTGTATTATTATTTGTCCTTGTCACAAGGAAGTAGAACTAGGGTAGGGTTGGTACTAGTGGCCACTCCCCTCCGCCAAACCCAAAGGGTACAAAACCTACATAACTATTAGCGTCGTCGATGCCTCTCTAAACAACTCCGTTTGTCATTTCCGTTCTGGAAGCGGGAAACGGCGCCATTTCCAATCACTCCCTCGTCGTTTCGCTCCTTTCCCCGTTTTGCGTTTTCGATTCGTTCGTTAAACCCTTTGCTTTGCCTTCGCTCTATCTCTTATTTCTTCTTCGGCTTTATCTTTAAGCCAAAGCGAGAACCCTTTCTTCTCCTTCTCAAACCCACAACCCGATCATCCGCTTTTGAAATTCTCGCGAGATGGACGAGAACTTGCTCGACGATATTATCCGCCGGCTCGTTGCGGCAAAAAACGGTAGAGCCACGAAGCAGGTGCAGCTTACGGAGGCGGAAATTCGACAACTCTGCGCTTCCTCTAAAGAGATCTTTCTCAGTCAACCCAATCTTCTCGAACTCGAGGCTCCAATTAAGATTTGTGGTATATTTTTTTCCCGTAATTAGTTGATTATTGTAATTTTTTGTATTGCTTGTTATTTTGTTGGTTGTTGTTTTGTAATAATTGTGAATTGTGATATGTGGATTCTGTAATTGAATGGAAAACGTGGGGTGAATCTGCATGTGATACTCCTTGTTCGTTTTACATGCGGTTTGGGATTACCGTTTTTTGCATGGAATTGAAATTAGGGAGCGATTAGGATTGGGCGTGAATACGGAGGTCTTAGGTTACGGCGTCATGTCTCTTTCCTATCTCTTTTGGTGCATTGAATTTGCTATGGGCCTTTTAGGTTGGTGTGTGCTGAAGACGGGGTTGCTGCTCACTATTTTGTTTCGTTTTCTTGCGGCTGTTTAGAAGACAGGTGAGGAATTGGTGGAAGCAAAGGGATGTGTGATCAGTGGTGATAGCTACTACGCTTCTGAGATAATCACCAACTTTTGCAAAATCATTAACTCTTCATTTCTGTGGAATTGTGTGTTGAGGTTTCCGTGTAAATGAAGAATTGTTTTCGATGCGTTGTTGGGTAGAATTTATGCCTTCTAAAGTTCTATACCCCAATAATTGCATTACTACTCGCAGTAGCTGATTTTCTGTAAGTTTGTTGTTTATCTGTCAGTGTGACGTATATAGTTGATAGGGACCAATAAGGGGGACCAAGGATGGAACAGAAGGAATTGATGGGCTTTTGGGGTTGTAGTTGTAGACAACGTGCCCCTCCTGTCAGGCTTCTGCTGCCTTGTGATGTTTTCCTGGTTCGACCAAGTTGCTTGCCTTGATGACTTTTCCATGGTACTTGGTTTAAATGGCCAATAATTGTGACAACTCCCAAAGCCTACCCATCTAATTTTCTTTGTCATGAATTTAAACTTTAGGGCTGCGGTGTTGGCTGTAGTATTTATTTTTGTTTTTGAAAATTTGACATTGGAGCCTGTTTTCAACTTATTATTGTGCTTTGCAATTGAACATCTTTCACTTTTAAGTAGTAATGTCGTGTTTGAGTAGTTGATTTATGTTGAATTGGTTAACATTTTACTGTTTTCTTTTTCTAATTTTAATGCCTTGCTACTTTAGGTTTTTACTTTCTGGCACTTTTTGGTTTGGGGCGGTAAAAGCCCTAGAACCTTTAGGTTGCCTTCCTTTGCTTTTGACCACTGTGTTATCTATAGATGTTAAATAATAGATGGCATCTGTGTTAAACGATTCTTTTGCAGGAGATGTTCATGGCCAATACTCAGACCTTTTAAGGCTGTTTGAATACGGGGGATACCCACCTGAAGCAAATTATTTATTTCTTGGAGATTATGTTGATCGTGGTAAGCAAAGCATCGAGACAATATGCTTACTCCTTGCATACAAGGTCAAATACAAGGAGAATTTCTTTCTTCTCAGGGGTAACCATGAGTGTGCCTCCATCAACCGAATATATGGTTTCTATGATGAGTGTAAGAGGAGATTTAATGTTCGCATCTGGAAGACATTTACTGAATGCTTTAATTGTCTACCTGTTGCTGCTCTGATAGATGAGAAGATTCTTTGCATGCATGGTGGTTTATCACCTGATCTTAAACATTTGGATCAGATACGAAATATTGCTCGTCCTATTGATGTGCCAGATCACGGTCTTCTCTGTGACCTTCTATGGGCTGATCCTGATAAAGATCTTGATGGGTGGGGAGAAAATGATCGAGGTGTGTCATTTACATTTGGGGCTGACAAGGTTGTTGAATTTCTTGAACATCATGATCTTGATCTAATTTGCAGAGCTCACCAGGTAATGAAACCTATAGTTTTGTCCATTTCTCTGTAGTTTGGCATGCATGATGTATGCGTTTGCAATTTACTATTCATATTGTTAATGTTTAATGAAGAATAATCACATGCATTGAGTAGATTCATTATTTTTTATAACTGAGTCAGAGGGGAAAAAAGGGACAGAATGCATGAGAATGTGATTAATTTGTGTTTTGACCTCACGCATTGAGTATTATAATAAAAATTATTATGTTTAATATTTTAATCCGTAATTTTCTAGCACCAGTTGGATTTTTCAATATATTTTCTGTACCATCAACTCTGACACCTTGTAAATATCTGATGGTGTTTGATTGATGATCCTGATTTTTGTTAATGTACTTGTATTGCATTGTTTCTCTGTCTGACTATTCTAATTTATTTGATATTTACTTGGCTCATCAGTCTTCATTCTTTTTAACGAATTGGTGAATCTATCTATACAAATATTGATGAATCTGGTTTGATGTTTCCCTTCTTAAATTTTGGGTTGTGTTTCAGGTCGTAGAGGATGGATATGAGTTTTTTGCCAAGCGTCAGCTGGTGACTATATTCTCCGCCCCTAATTACTGTGGTGAATTTGATAATGCTGGTGCTATGATGAGTGTGGATGACACCTTGACATGCTCTTTCCAAATACTTAAATCTTCTGAAAAGAAAGTGAAAGGTGGATTTGGCAACAACACATCAAGACCGGGAACTCCACCTCATAAGGTAAAGATTGAAATTATTTTAAGACATGCACTTGTTCATTAATATTTATGTTTATGGATGTGGATAGCTGTTTGTATGTTTTAATGTAAGTATGTCCCAAACTCGAGTTTTAATCAAGAAGGTGACTGTATCATAACTTCTAGGTCTATCTATTAACAATCATTATCCATGTGTATTACTTAAGTTGGTTAGTGTACATATGAATCAATTAGTGTTGATTTAACCTGTCCAGAAGATCCAAGTCTGGCGGGGCCTTACCCATAAACACTGCTCACAATTATCTTAGACTTTTATACCCAATAATCAATTTTCTGGGTTGGTTACATTCTATTTGGGGGCATGAGCGTCAAGTGAAATAGTGACCTATAGTGCAGAGCCCGTGTTATGTTGCGTGGGACATGAGTGAAATGGCTAGGCTATTCTCTTTGGGGCAATTCCTCTTAACGAGGTGTATACCTCCTTCACGTGTTCAAGGAGTCTGATGTTTGTTGATATTAAAATTTGTTTAGTTGTCCACCAATGTTGTTTTTCCTTTTTTTTTTTTTCTTTTTGCGAGCCCATCAATGTGAGACAGGATAAAAGGCGAAAAGAGTAGTACGAATTTTGTTAAATTATTTGAGCATCTATTAATTGTGGCTTGAAAAATTTGGCGAAGTTTGCTAGCTGCCTTCTTTTCATTCTATCATATGCTACGTATATTTTTGAAATTATAGTACCGAGTTCTAATCTATCCTACCCTTTTGCATCCAGGGTGGGAAGAATTAACATTTCGATCTATACAAAAGGTCGATGAGCTGAATGGAGGCTTTCACTCTTCGTTTAGTTCAAAGGCTTATCGTTGTGTTGCCTGGCATGATTCACAGCATATATATATATAACGCATAGTGTCTTCCTTCCTTGGTAACGAAACTAAACAGTGTAGCAAGGAACAGGGCACTTCATTGTGCAACTGATTGACCCCCTTTCCTTTGTTTCTTTCTTTCTTTCTTCACATAGTTTTTTTAATGTACAATGGGAATTCAAACCTTGTAAGGAGAAATCTGGATATCTTATTTCGTCGCGGAAAGTTTTATTTAGGTTAAATTCATTTCTCCTTGCTTTAAAAGTTACATTTTATATTTTAGTCATTACTAATGAAATTTACACTTCAGCTCCCTGTGTTTTATATATCATTTGTATTGATTTTTACATAAAAATGGTTATTGTCATAGTTTTTATCCTATTGAAGAATTAATTTGAACCAGGCGTGTTTTTTTATGAATTGAAATGTAAACATTTAAAACAGTGTAATAAGCATGCAGTCTGTTAGTATCTTGAATAATGTTATATGAAGATTAAAACATCGTGATTTGTATGTGGTCTTAAGAAAACTAACCTCTTAAGTGCTTGAAAACTTGTGAATTGTTATGAGTGTGTAATTATTGAAACTTTAAAATCACAGGAAAGTAAATGTACCTTTGCTCATTTTCACAGGATTTGATTCTTCTAAAGAGAGTAAGTGACATTGAGTAACGTCTGTTAAAAAAGAATCAACAGTTTATATTTCAATACATCTGCGAATTATTATAGATAAGTATGTAATATTAACGATTAATTTCCTTAATCATAAAGAAGTTGTACACATGATTCTATTCCTCTTCATCTCTCTCGTTGCTTCTTTGTTCTTCTGTTCTCAAAACTCTCCTATTTCTTCCAACCTTTTTATTATATATCACTTTTTTACTTAAAATAATGCCGTCATTTCATTTTGTTGGTCATGTTAATTTAAAAGTCATGTTCTTTACTTATTATTGTTACCAACACGAAGAATGGCAGAAACATTAGGGGTGATATAATGTTTTTCAAATAGATATACATTAAAAAATAAAATTACTATATACTAGTTAAATATTTTGCATTCACTCGGTACACAGACGATGCATGTGACAGAAAAATGATATTAAATTCTTATATACAAAACCTCGTTGAATAACTGGCACTTACAAAATTACAAACTAAATAAAAAACTAGTTTTTTAGTTTATGAACTTGGAAAAAGTATAACAAAATGAAAAGTTATATCAAAGCAAACATTTTAAATAATCTTAATATTAACCTTGTCTTTTTCTGCTTTCATAAAAAAATTTATTAACATTTGTTTTTAATTGATAAAAAGTATTTTTAGAAATAATAAAATTTAAACCAATTATTTTTAAACATATCCAGAATAACCGTCTTCATCATACTAATATTTTTGAAACTATCATCTCTAAAAATGTAATATTATTTGGTGAAACAAATTTGTCCAAATTGAAAGTCTATGTATCCCAAAAATTGAAAATTAATGCGTCACTTTAAACTTTCCATAAATAAACATTCCATGAAAGAATGGCACAAGGACATATATTTTTTAGACCCAAAATATAAATAGGTTGCTTTGGGGATTAAATTAAATAAACTGTGTTGTGCGTTAACTCTGAAGTGAAATAAAAAACGTGAATCTAACAATATCAAACAAGCAACAACGAATAGTGATCGAGTTCAAATCAAGTGTCCAAACCAAAACCCCTTCGTTTCGAACCAAAATTCGCGAATGGAGTGATAGAGTAATAATCACACATGCGATGTGTAGCCGTTATTCAAAAAAAGCAATGAAGTGAGAAATTCGATTATCGATGAAGTGCAGATCGGTGGCGTGCATATGGTCCGGCACGCCGTTCCCTCACCGCGTCACCGCCGTCGCCGCTTTGACGGAACCACCGACGCCGACCTTTTACACAGCCGGATCGGATGGCTCCATCATCTGGTGGACCATCTCCAGTTCCACTTCCACACCGGTATTTTCAATTTTTCTGTTCTCCTTTCCAATTATCAAATAATTATAACAACTATTTCTCCTTCAATCGCTAAGAGCCGCGTCGATTTTGCAGGAAGTTAAGGCGGTGGGCGTGTTGTGCGGTCACGGCGCACCGGTTACCGATCTCGCCGTCTGTAGGCCCATTGCAGATGCAGGAAACGGTTATACTTCGAGTACAAGTAAGTTCAATGCGTTGATAAGTGCGTGCTGTGATGGTTTTCTGTGTGTGTGGAGCAAAAACAGTGGCCATTGCCGGTGCCGGAGGAAATTGCCGCCTTGGGTTGGCACTCCTCGCTTAATTAGAACCTTGCCTTCGACACCGAGATATGTGTGTATAGCGTGTTCTTTAGAGGGGAATGAAGGATTAATTGATAGAGAAACTCAGCTTAGGAAGCCTCCTAAGTGCACTGTTCTTATTGTGGACTCGTATTCGCTTTCCATTACTCAAACTGTGTTTCATGGAAGTCTATCCATTGGTCCAATTAAGTTTATGGCATTGGTTTTGGGTGATGATGACGAGAAGAGAAACTCTGTGTTTGTAGCTGATTCGGATGGGAGGCAGCAGATGGTTCCCATATCAGAGGATCGAGGGGAGAACTTGGCGGGTTCACTTGGTGATAAAGGTCAATTGGAGACCTCTTTTTTCGATGAAGAATTGAGTAGTGTGGAGCAGGTTGTTTCGGTTTTAACCTATGGGAATGTTGTTGCTTCAATATTGGAAGATCGGTGTGTCTTCAGGTTACTGAATCATAGTGTGATTGGAGAAGTTTCTTTTGCGGATAGCTTATTCAGTTTGGATCAGGGTTGTACTCAAACACATGCTGATGGTGGCATTTTTCTTGAGAATGATGATGTGGAGAGTGTCTGCAATGGCAACGAATATGGAAACTCGATTACAGTAAGATTTGTTGTGTGGAATAATGTAGGTTATGCAGTTATATATAATGTATTGTATCAGAATGATGTTTTCCGATGTGAACCTCTTTCTGAGATTCCTGGTATTCGTTATCAACCTGATATGAGATTATCTGTTTTTTTTCAACAAGTAAGTCAATATCTTGTATGCATCAAGTCAATTTGCTATAATTATGAGGATCCTTTACTATGGAGGCCACTTGCCACAATGTGGTCATTGCATGATTTTAGTGATGAACCTGGTAGATTGTATCGTCAGTGCAGAATGATCGGTGATGGTGTATCTTTCACCGGCTGGTTTGAGAAATCGACTCAGCTCAAGGGATTCGATGGTCTTGAGACTAAAACTTTTGGTTTGAGTCCATATTCTGATATTGTTGACAACAAACATGCTGGTACTGGAACTAATTATTATGCTTACAAGGGGAAGGTTGTTTCTTCTTCCATGATCATCTCTGAGAACCTTTTCACTCCTTATGCTGTTGTATACGGTTTTTTAAGTGGAGAAATAGAGGTTGTAAGGTTTGATCTGTTTCAAGGGATTTGCTTGGATGATGCAAGTTCCAATCCTGATGAAAAGCCATCTGCATGCAAACAGTTTTTCTCAGGACATACAGGTGCTGTACTTTGTTTGGCAGCACATCAAATGATGGGTAGTGCCAAAAGCTGGAATTTTAAGCAGGTTTTGGTGTCTGGAAGTATGGATTGCACGATTCGAATATGGGATCTTGACACTGGCAGTCTTATCATGGTAATGCATCATCATGTAGCTCCTGTGCGTCAAATTATTCTTGCTCCACCTTTGACTGTGCATCCTTGGAGTAATTGTTTCCTTTCAGTAGGAGAGGATGCATGTGTTGCTCTTGTTTCTCTAGAGACTCTGCGAGTGGAGAGAATCTTTCCTGGACACGTGAACTATCCTTCTAAAGTTTTATGGGACGGAGCAAGAGGTTATATTTCCTGTCTCTGTCAAACACATTACGGAACTTCTGATGCTAATGATGTATTATACATTTGGGATGTAAAGACAGGTTCTCGTGAGCGAGTCCTACTTGGGACAGCTGCACATTCAATGTTTGATCATTTTTGTAAATGCGTCAGCAAGAATTCCGTATCTGGCACATTGCTGAATGGAAACACATCAGTCTCTTCCTTACTCCTTCCGATAGTTGATGATGCAAGGTTCTCTAACTCCCCCTTAAATAGTTCAGACAACTTGCTTACTTCATCAAGGTCGTCACCAAATATTTCAAATATGACTGAGCTGAATTCTTCCAACACAAATGCAGGTAAAGAAATTTCAGTGAAGCCAGATTCATCCTCTCAGATTGCTCTTTTGAGTAGCAAGCTTCCTATCAAATGCGCTTGCCCTTTCCCAGGGATTGTGTCTCTTTGTTTTGATCTTGCATCCTTGATGCTCTTATTTCAAAAGAATGAATCCATAGAAAATGGTGGTGGCAAGCCAGTGATTATCAATTTGAAGCAGCAGGGAGTCCAGGAGCAAAATCCCAGCCACCGTAATTCAGAAACTTTAGAAGGGCATGACTTGGTTAACCTGTTTGAAGAATACTTGCTTCGATATAGCTTGTCATATCTACATTCGTGGAGTGTAGACACAGAGCTTGATAATTTGTTGATAAGTGACATGAAGCTGAGGAGACCAGAAAATTTCATAGTAGCTTCTGGTCTGCAGGGGGATAAAGGGTCATTGACATTGACATTTCCTGCTCAGAGTGCTAATCTTGAGGTAATATTTTGGACAGTACATTGGGACTTTTCTTTTATCTCTGTTTTCAATAATTCCTGAGACATTAAAAACCTTGTTTCAGCTCTGGAAATCATCATCTGAGTTTTGTGCATTGAGATCATTGACGATGGTGTCCCTTGCCCAACGTCTGATTAGCTTGTCTCACTCTGGTTCAGCAGCCAGCAGGTATAGTCACAATTACATTAATAGAAAAGAAAAAAAATCTAGTTATTTGTACTCCTACATCTTCTTTTTGCTTTTAAATGAAAATATTTTAATCACAGCTTTTAGTAGTTTTTTTTCCTCGGAGGAACCCTCTTTTCCCCCCCTAAACTGAACTTAGAAACATACTTTAAATTTAAATTTTAACAAACCACTCGAGATGTTTTTTTTTTTTTTAAACGCTACAAAGTTTCAAAGTCCTATTTGAGGTTCTTCACAAAATGGAACAACCATCCATTTACTTAAGTAGTTCCATGTGTTATGGAACTCGTGTTATAGGTGGATTCTTGGTATTATGTGAAACCAGCTCCTTGGAGTTTTTCTTGTAACATATACATATTTTTTCATAAATAGAAAAGTGATGAAAATAATAAAAGAAAAAAACTATGCCCCGACTATCATGGCCAACTAGATATTTTAGGTCCTACGTTGGCTTATCAGTCGAGCTGGTCAATAAGCCAGACTAGTTTGACACTTTTGTAATATTCTGAATAGAAAAAGTATTCATCAGGTGTAGGATAAATAATAGTAGGTTTTTCCATGGCTGGTTTTGGTCAAAATCCCTTAATGTATGCTGCAGTTAACATTTCCGTGTACAATTTTAATTACATAATTGGAAGATTTAATTACATTTCATAAATAGGAGGATTAATAGGCTAACAATATATTTTATATTTATTATACAAGATCATTGATCTTGAATTGTAGGGATAGACTATATCCTTCGTAACTTAAGATTTTCAGTTATTATGTCTATGTATTCTATTTGAGAGCAATTGCTCCTGTATGAATAAGACAAGAAACAATTTTTCTGACATGGTATCAATGCTCTAAAATCCTTGGGAGCCTGTGTAATTTCTTGCGCAGCCTGCATTGCTGCAAAACAACATTCCTTTCTTTCTTCTGCTGTATTTACCTGCGCAACATGGATTGCTGCAACAGCAAAAACCTCTATTCCAATGTATACCTTCTAGGCCTGCATTACCGTAGTTCAACCCTAAAAAATGTCTGATACAGAAAACTCGACCCACCAGAGTTCAGCACAAAGGAGACTCTAAAATTAAGGGGGTTGCTGAACACATTAATAAAACCTGCAGACTCAGGTAATTGCTCCTTAGCATTCGCATGTAATATTCTTTATTCCTACACTCAATGCCTTAAATTCCTGTAAAGAAGGTGTCTGGGTAATTGATTCTGGTGCCATAGACCACATGACTCAATTATCTACTAGGTTTATATCTTATAGACCCTGTCCAATATAGAAAAAAATTTGGTTAGACCCCTTTCGATTAGGTCATCCATCATTCAGTACCCTACAAATCATGTTTCCTAACTTATTTTAAAAGGTTGACGAACAAATGTTTCATTGTGATCCTTATGAATTTGTAAAGCACAAGTGTGTAATATCCTCGGAAAATCTAAACAATAATAGTCACATTCAACTACTCTCTGAATTTCTCCCAGACTTTAGGATAACTAATCATCTTGTACCTCGAGTCTTTGGTTATATATCCTCTGTCCATGTTCATCCCAATCTTAGGGGAAAGCTTGATCCTCGAGCTATTAAATGCATATTTATTGGTTACTAACCTATCAAAAGATATACAAATGTTACCACCTTCCAACAAAACGATTCTTGTGCCTTGTGATGTCACCTTTGATGAAAATACACAATATTTTCAACCATATCTTCTGGGGGAAAGCTCATGCATTGAAGATAAGGATAATCCAATCTTGACAGAAAACCTCATTTTCTAAAAAATTAAGTCTCATTAATACTCTATCATCTATTGAGTCTAATACTTCACCATCTATTGAGTCTAGTAATACTTCACCATCTATTGAGTGTAGCCCTAATACTTCACCTTCTATTGAGTCTAGTCCTAACCGGTTATTCATTTTAGTCTATTATTGGCAAATTGGGAATGGATGACATCCAATCAATAACTTGAGGGGGAGTGCCAGAATCCCTTGATCTATGTTGCAGTTAATATTTCCTTCTACAATTTTAATTACATAATTAGCTGACTTAATTTCATATGATAATTAGGAGGATTAATAGGCTGACAATATATTTTATATTTATAGTACAAGATCGTTGATCCAGAATTGTAGGGAGGGATACATTATATCCAATCATAAATTAGGATTTTTAGTTATTATGTCTATGTATTCTATTTAAGAGCAATTGCTCCTCTATGATGCTTGCAAAGATTCTGTTCCTATTATCTTATATTTTTGCCCTCTTACTAATCTTACTTTTACTGTTTGGGTAATGGTATTTTTGTGCAGTTTATAATGTGGTAATCCCTTTTTAAAGTCGAATTCTTTAATTTATTAAACAAGCCGTCTTAAATTATTTTCTAAAAATGTACTCAGTTTGAAAAAATGTGCTGATGATTGATAGTATCATATGTATGCAGTGCTTTAGCAGCCTTTTATACTCGGAATTTCCTGGAAAATTTTCCAGATGTGAAGCCACCTTCATTACAGGTTGTAATATGTAAACGTGCTTTTGTAGCTTTATAATTTTATTCGCAATTGATTTTATGCATGCCCTATATTATTTGTGTTGTGAGCTTGTGAAGAATATATGATAACTTTGGACGCATCACACTGCATTAGACATTAGCCAACTCTGAATAAGAGAATAAGATTTGGTGGCATATTCCAGAAGAAAAAAAAGTAGTAGGAGACCAGTGGTTAGGTTTAGGTGGTTTCATTTCAGGGGCAGTAAGGAGGTTACGTAGTTAAATTAGGTAAATTGCAATAGGAATGTATCTTTTTGGTAAATAACCAAAATTAAGATTTTCAGTAGGAGGAGGGAGTGCCAAGGATTCTTCCTCTTGTATTCTACACTTTTCAATACCGATATCGTTCTTTCTACCTTTCTCTTTCTTTCCTAATCTTACCTTTTATTTCTTTCTCAACATCTGTTATTTCTATTTTCTTGATTTTACATTCTTTTAAATCAATCTTTTTGGTAAGTGCTGCACATATTCAGAAATGTATCTTGTAAATTCATTTCTCAAAGAGGAAGAGTTACAATTCAGTGTAGCTCAAGCAGTTCGATTTAGAAGTAATTCAGTTTTTTTTTTTTTTAAAAAACTAAACTAAAATAGTTCAGCTTTTTTCAGAACAATTGTAATTCAGTTCAATTCAATACTAATGTGGTCCAGTTCAATTTTGTAATAGCCCTAGCTGTGAGGCCCGAGTAATCCAGAAATAGTACCACATACGTTAGGTACTTTCGAGGATACAAATGGCTGGAATACAAGTTCTAATCCTCTCCTCTCCACTTCCCATAAAAACTGCATCATTATGCCGCAATATTCCCTAAAACAAAAAAAAAATGAGGCAGTTGGAGGAAATAGATTATAGCAAGGAGAAAACCCTCAGTTGTTTTGCCTTTGTAGTTTGATTGTTCCTGTTTGTTGTTTGTCTAAAATTTCATTTTTGAGGAAAATTTTTGGTTTCAAATACCTAATTGGCCTTTGAATGTTGTCCATTGTGTGTTTCCTAGAATAAGCTCCTCTAAAGGGAGTTTGTTTTCTGAAGGTTTTAACTGCATTTAAAAATTAGTGCGTTAATTAATAAGATGCACTTTAAATTAAATTGAGGGTGGATACTACCTTACTTTCTAACTTAAGAAACAGACTCAATTTAGGCCAGCTTTGCCATGTTTCTTGTGTTTTTGAGATAGCTTAAAATCTGGCAGTTTAGTCCATTCTCTTAGTTACAGCATAACATTTTACGAAAGCTATTTTTTATTTGTATTTTTGTTCCATTAGATGACCTTACTGGAATGATCAATTCCAATACTTGATTAATGTTGTTTGTAGTTTGTCATATTATGGGCAGTGGACTGTGTCCATGCGCTGTGTTATTGAAAAACTTCCTAATTACTTGATTTCAACTTCTGAAGGCTATTTCCTCTTTTTGCAGCTCTTGGTGGCTTTTTGGCAAGATGAAAGTGAACATGTGCGTATGGCTGCACGCTCTATATTTCATTGTGCTGCCTCTCATGTTATTCCTCTACCTCTATGCAATTTGAAACCTACTGAGTCAAACAATATGAGTTTCCATACTGGAAGTAGAGACACGCATAATCTAGGAAACATGAGGGAAGGGAGTATATCTCCAAAGGTAGAAAAACAAGGAGTTTCCCGAGATGAGGAATCCAAGATACTTGCTTGGCTAGAATCATTTGAAGTGCAAGATTGGATTTCTTGTGTTGGTGGAACTAGTCAGGATGCAATGACATCTCACATTATTGTTGCTGGTGCACTGGCTATCTGGTATCCTAGTCTTGTAAAGCCAAGTCTTTCCAGGCTTGTTGTTCATCCATTAATGAAGTTGGCTATGGCTATGAACGAGAAGTATAGCTCCACTGCTGCTGAGCTACTTGCAGAGGGCATGGAAAGTACATGGAAAGAATGCATTGTCTCTGAGATTCCTCGTCTGATTGGGGATATTTTTTTCCAAGTAGAGTTGAGTGGCCCATCTTCCAAGTCAGTGAAAGAAATATCGGATGCATCTTTTTCTATTAAAAAGACATTGGTGGAGGTTCTTCTTCCAAGTTTGGCTATGGCTGATATAACAGGCTTTTTGGCTGTGATTGAAAGCCAAATTTGGTCTACTGCATCTGATTCACCTGTCCACATGGTGTCTTTGTTGACTCTCATAAGGATCATGCGTGGTTCTCCAAAGAATTTGGCTCAATACCTTGACAAGGTTTGTGAAAACAGTTGTTGCTAAGACTAGCCTTATTTTTATTAATCTTTCTGGTAGATTCATTACTGCGTCTTGATTTTTGACTTCACCTTATGTTTGTGGTTAGGTATCTACCTCAAGACTTAATTTATATTTAACTTTTTTGGTTTCAATCCACCTTTGATCCTCAAAGTTGTGATTTTGCAATTTTGGACCCTATAAAAATTTAATTGCACATTTGGTCCTTTAGTTATCAAAATTAACTAATTCTGATCCTTTACTAATATGTCATCTAATCGCTAACAAAAAATGCTAATGTGTCTGGTACTAATATTTGGTGTTAAACCTTGCTATTAATATTATGCTTGAATAAATAGCTAACAATGTTATCATAATTGGACACACCAGCATTTTCTGTTAGCAATTGAATTATATTCAATGGTGGAGCAAAATTGCTTGAGTTGGAAAAATTAGTGGATTAAATGTGCAATTAATTTTTTATTGGGACCAAAATTTACATCTTTACATATCTGTAGGGACCAAAAGTAGTTAAGCCTATTTCTTTTCTTATTTTATTATTGTTCAATTTCTGTTTACTAGAAGTGAATCCTTGAAACCAAACATTTTAGCATATATTCCTTTTGGTGAATGACTATTGTTTGGAGAGAATTATATCCAAGGAGCATTTGCTTTACAATAATGATACTTTATTATTTAAATATGAATTTTATTTTTTAGAAAATAAAATATTTTTTCCATTGTGATATCAGATGTGTTTATTGCTGTGTAAAGGGAGGCTGAAAAAGTTATAGGCAAAATGATTAAGAAAGGTTTAAAGGTTAGCAAACAGGCATGATTTGAGACAAAACATCAGGGTATCCTTTTATCCATGTAACTAATCTCACTAGAGGGAAAAACCTTTATTGTTGTTTTCTTACTTATATACTAATGTTGACAGATTGAACTATTTGGTATTTATGCCGTGCAAACTGAATCTTATCGGTATATCTCAGTTCTTCATTTTAGATATACATTTGTTTCATATTGGTTGTGTACTTTCTTATAATGAATTTCCTATTCTTATATCTTTCATTACTTGTTTCTCTTCTTTTTCTATTCGGGAGTAGACTGATTTTTGTTTTTTGAGAGGCTATCATCTGTTCGTACTGAAACATATGATTTGCTAGTATTTCTCTCTTCCCCAATAGATTTAAATTCATACTGCTTATTTGTTTTGAAACATTGAAGCATGAATTTTTGTGACAGTGCGTCAGATCTGCAGGTGGTCAACTTCATTTTACAGACTATAGATCCTAGCAACTCAGTCATGCGGAAGGCATGCTTCCAGAGTTCAATGACAACTTTCAAGGAACTTGTACGTGTATATCCCATGGTGGCTGTCACTGATTCATGGACCAAACTAGCAGTTGGAGATGTGATTGGAGAAGTTAACAACGCAAACATCAGGGTTTATGATATGCAAAGGTATTAGGATTCAGATATAGATTGTAATTAATGATTCAGAATGGGTTCAGGCTGAAATGTTAAAATATCCTCCAATTTCTGTCTCTCTTGTACTTGAGAGAAGTGCACTTGATTTTGTGGCATTTATATATTATATGCAGGGTTGGAAGGTCAAAGAATAAAAACCATTAGAAGTACCTAGTCGAATTAATTAAAATTTTGTAAGGGAAAAAATAACAATAATAGTATATTTAAGGGGGGGGAAAGACAAGGTGTGAGCCTAGCTAAGATGCCAAAGTATATAGTGATGCTTAATATGACGTTCTATGCTTAGTGCTTAGTCTTACCCCAGGTTTTATCCTAAGTAGCTGACTGGTATTTTTTTTTTTTGCTTTGATGGTATTCTTCAACATCATATTCAGCGAATGATGAAGAAAATCACCAGATCTAATCTAATACATACGGTGGCATTTGTAAATCCTTGTGACAGTTTTAATTTCCATTTTCAAATAATTTGACTAAAAGGATAATTTAATAATTAGCACCATCATAACCATGGTTAGCCTATGATGATATAGACAATTTCTTAAGAAATGAATTAGAAATTTATTTTGGACCGAACCTACATTCCCAGTTTATACGATAATGGCATTTATAACTTGTTCTCTTCTTTTCTTTCTTTCGCACTTCTATGGTTCCCTTTTTGAAATTTCTGATTCAAAATGTTGTCATGTATTTCTTGTCTCTTAGATATCTGGAGATAAAAGTTTCCTAAATGGAGAGCCTTCGTTTTTTATGCAGTGTGACAATGATAAAGGTTTTAGATGCAAGTGGGCCTCCTGGACTTCCAACTCTACTTCCAGCATCATCATTAGGAACAATGTTGACCACTGCTATTTCAGCACTGAGTTTTTCACCAGATGGAGAGGTACTGACACATTTTGTTGATAAAAAACCTTAACTACTTGGTGTTTCATGATATGATTTACTTAGTAGATTTTGGATTACCTAACCTAATAATTATATATATATATATATATATATATATATATATATATATATAAAGGTTTGATATTATTCAGAGTCTTAATTATATTAAACAAACTATAAACTTTGATATATCTGTGACCGAAATATGGGCTGTTACTGGTTTCAGATCATATGTATGCTATGATAATGTGATTAATAAATTCAGTTGGGAATTACTCTGACTACTCAGAGCAATAGGGGAATCCTCACAACGTAACTTCCTAACAGACTTCCTTCTGGCTCCCACCCATTTTCGTTCACTATATTATTTTTTATGATTTGACTAAACTGTTCGCATTGGTTCACTCTACTTGATTGGACCAATTTAAATAAGATGAAAACCTTTCTTTCATATATATTCTTTTCCAAAAATCTGAGTGCACTGTTAACCAGAGAAAGCAATCTTGTATGAGGATAGGGCCTATAGGTAGAATCAATCTTGTTTGTGCATTATTTCCATAGATTTTAGCAGACTTGATTATTATTTTAGTACATTTTGAACTTTTGATTGATTTGCCTTTATGCAATCGGCTCATGCAAGTATTGCTCATATAACAGTTGGGTTCCTCTTCTCCCTCTCGTCCTGAAAATTTGGTTCAGAATATCACTACGTAAAGTAATTTGCCATTTCCATTCAAAATTTTACTTATTTCTTTTTATTTCTGGTCTACAAGAGTAGCCAAATTGCTAGAGGTAGATTTAAACTCAGAAAAAAACTATAGGCAAAACCATTAAAAATAATTTAGAGATATAAACGTGTTTCATGACAGAACATTATAGCGTCATAATTCATTTGATCCATGGAGTTGACCTATTCTGGTGAGGAAAGGCTGGATTGTTGTTTTCTGCTGGAACATACACTTTGAATTTAAAAGAAAATATTTGAAAGCTTTTTTATTTTTTATTCAGAAGGAGAAATGCATCGGGGTATGTGTACTATGCACCGGAACTTAGGTGTAATAATTTCCAAATCTTTCCAAAAACATGTTCTGTATGGATATTATTAGGAAGTTTGTGAAGGTTTGCTTTAGTCTCTGTACTCTGCAAGGATTAGGATCACACGAACATCCAAACTCTTTCTATTGGAGAAAGAATATTTATGAACTTTTAGGAAGTAATGATCAAGAAAGGGGTAAATTCTTTAGTTCCTATCCTTCTGGTCAAATAAAAGGATTCCTAACAAGTGTTACACTTTCTAACGCACTACCTGTTATTGCTTACAGAATCAGGAGCTGAACTTATTAAATAAGAAATGAAACCCTAAAAATAATTTGATTTTCAATAAATATCAATGCACAACAGTGTGTCCAAGAATATTAGAGAATGTGCTGCTAGTATTTTTTTTTTCCTTGATTATTCAATAGCGTCTTTAATTTCTGCATGGCCCCATTTTATGCCAAATAGTGTTTCTTCTTTATCGATCTATTTGCTTCAAGATTGGTACTTATCGTCAGTATCTCAAACTGATATTTCTTTCCCTCCTATACCCCAATATTCTTCACTGATAGGGGCTGGTTGCTTTTTCCGAACATGGACTACTGATTAGATGGTGGTCACTGGGATCTTTCTGGTGGGAGAAACTCAGCCGGAACTTTGTTCCTGTCCAGTGCACCAAACTAATATTTGTTCCTCCTTGGGAAGGATTTTCACCTAATTCTTCAAGATCAAGCATAATGGCCAATATTTTGGAAACTGACAGGCTGCAGAACTTTCAGGTAATCTATATATATATATTTATCTTATTTTTTTTCATTACTGAAGCTATTTACATCCAGCGAATGAGCCTAGGATCCGGTCTTCAACTGAATCTGATACCTGAGGGGAAGATACAATGAGTTGTATGAAATTATACTTAGCAGGAGAATTCAACTGCCAAGCTGGATATTATTAGTTTAACTAAGTAAATGATGAAAGCATAATAGAAAGTTGGTTGAAAGCATACTAAAATACATTCAATTGGTTGAGATGCATGAATATAAATGGTAGACAGGTCAGGATGAAAACGTTTCATTAGGAGTCATAAGGTCATTAATTAATCAAGTCATCTACCATGTCAAAAAATTTAGTTCTTATATTGAGAAATAGCACCTATATTTTCTTTTGTAGGATAATGCGAGGGATTCAAATCACGGGGACAGTCCAAAACAATTGCTTCATAATTTGGATCTCTCCTATAGACTAGAATGGGTTGAGGGGCGGAAAGTACTTCTTACAAGACACGGTCATGAATTGGGCACTTTTCAGTTATAAGCGTCTACTAGTACTGATTCTTAGAAATTCTTGCTGAGAAATTTCATTTATTCCATAATTTAGTTGAGGCTGCATGAAACAACACTTTAGCTTCTATAGCCAGCCCAAACTAGCAACAGGAAAGATTTTTACTAGCTCATACTAGCATAGTAATTGAAAAGTTATTCTGTGGAGCTCCAATAATTTGGGACACCGCCTTTGGAGGATTTTTAAAGAACAGCTTGATGATATCAGTATAAGGAGCCAATTGGATGGCCTTTAGTATGAGTTGAGATACTTTGGCTATCTTCTTTAGGATGAAATGCTGGTAAAAGGAGAAGTAAGCCTTTCAATATAGTAACTACGAACTTATTTGCATTTGGGGGCCAAATAATTGCCACGTTATTCAAAGTGATTAACCATTCTGGTTTGACTATTTGGTCTCTATCTATGAATAAGTTAAGTAGTTTCTGAAGTCCCAGAAGAATAATCTTGAAAAATTAGTCTTCACAGATTGTGTAATCTTTATATGGACAGAAATTACGTTGATCTCTCCCCAGTTTTTCGGAGAGCATCCCCTTAAATTTTGTATAGATCTCTGGCTTCTCATGCAGTTTGAGTTTTTTTATTTTTCTTTTTCTGAGTATCACATTGATTTGGTCATGCTCACGTAATATTGTAAACGAAAGGAAAGCAAATAAGACAAGAAGGCCACGCTTACGTGTGGTAGTTATATGTAAAAGATTATCATATATCAATGTAGCTTTATTTATACCTCCTTGGTTGGGCAAGTTGAATTACTCTAATGAAAGAGTGAAGGATAATTATTGAACTCCACCGTCATTCATTACAAGACTTTTTGTGAGATCTCAGGTGAGACTCTTTTAAGAGAAACCGCGTGAACATGCTGGATTATCCAAGAATAGTGAGAAAGGGAGATACCAAGAAAGATTATTTTACATTATAGTAATTCGTCCTCGATCAATCTTAACGAGGCAATATATATTTTAGTTCTTTACAGAAAGAATGGATGAGCTGTTTGGAACTGTTACATAATTCAAAAGTCCAATAGTTCCTTTTGGAAAATCCAATGTTGAAGTCAATTGTCTTTGTTAAAGCGTAATTTCTGTGATATTTACTTACGAAAAACCTTTTAAGTCAACATCCCGCTGTTATGGTTTGCCACTGAAAGGCATTGTTGTACCATGGAATTGTTTACCTGTTCTTTCTCACTTTAATGAAATGTCACCTACTCTTAACTTTTGCGAAAACTATACCTATCAAGCTACATACCCCCTTTTGAATGAATTTTTCTTCATAACAACGTAACATCATAGTACCTTCCATAGCACAACAATTACAAGTGCAAATGACTATAACCAGAGAGATCTCTCCTACAACCTACACTTTTGAAGGACTGAGATTTCAGGAGGTAAGTTTCGAAAACTTCGAGTTTGGTTGGGTAACTCACAGAGTTATCTAAGTAATTGTTATTTGTTTAACCTGTTATATTACATAACTTGGCAGAAACGCACGCAAGTTGGTGATATTTATATCTGCATTTTGAGTTATACAAGCATTGACATCAAATTTTATTGAGGTATATTGAGTTTGAATAGAACTCATAATTAAAGATAAATAAATAGAATGTGGGGTTAATGGGTACAAAAAAAAAAATGAAACCTGAATGTGTAACAGTTTTGTGGGTGTGATACCTTTTTTAAGCAATTGATTGAAATATAATTTACAATAATATATAAAAGGTATATCACTTTTTGTAACTTTTCTTTTTATATATTTTTTTCTTACAATTTTACCATCACTCGTAACATTTTAATTTTTTTTGTATAAAACTACTGTTATTTTTAACCTAAATTGTGAGGGGGAAATTGTGAATCTTCATTCAAATTTTGCAACAAATACAGAAAGAATAAACTACAACCCCAGTGGATAAATAAAATAATTGAAAACAATGTATTCAATAAGAAAATCAATTTGTAAAAAACCGAGGAAATAACGTTGACAATTACTAATTTTGTTAGATAACCTCCCAATTTCGTAGAGACAAGTTCTGACATCACTAATCTACTATCTACAATAACTTCTATTTAGAACTATGCAAATTACAAATAATAATTCACGAAAGCTCTAGTCAAAGAAAAACTTACTAATTCCTTTTAGATATAAATAAAAGATGTGTAAACTTGTGTCTAGTCTGCCAATAAAATTTAGTAACAAATGGAAATAGGGAAAATGCACTACTGAGAAAAGAATAAAATGTTTGAGCGGAAAAGAAGTGAGAGATATGAAAAATAGAGAAAAAAAATGTTTAAGGTTAGAAGAGACAAGAGATATAAAGCATTTAAAACAAGATGGAATAAACAAACTAAAGGAAAAAGAAAAGGTGACTTATTACCTATTAAGACTTCCTACAGGAAATTTGTAAGATTAATATGGAATATACGTATATAATCAATTATGGATAAAACTATAATGGACTATACTAAATATTTTATTAAAAATTATACTTTTCGATAAATAGTTAAAATAAAAATATTTAAATAATAAATTAAATTATTTTAAAATATTAAACTATTTATTAAATTTTATATTTTAATTTAATATTTTTAAATGATATTTTATTTATTATTTTTAAAAAGACTAAAATATAAATATGATTACAATCTTTTGTTGATTTTCTTTTACTTTCTTTGTTTCCCTTAAAGAAATACACATTTTACTGTTTTCTCTCCTTTCATTTCCTTTTTTTTTTCAATTTGCCTATAAACATAGCCAGCTAAGTGTAGTATGCATTCCCCATGTGCCTGGTTTGGGAACGAATTTTTAAGATCGAGAAGTTTGATGTGATTGGGTGACTTTGGGCGTATATGAATAAAATTCAACAACTTATTTTATTCCAATATTCTTTTTTATTTTATTTCTTTTAATGTGAAATGAAAATATGTTTTTTATAACTTGAAGTCAACATAAAACAAATTTCTATACCTAGCAAACATAAGACTAAACTTACGTATTACATATGTTTTCTTTCAATTTAGCAAGTATACTAAATGATACAAATGAGTATAAGGAAATGCCAGAAATGAATTAGGACTTGTGCAAAGCTTCATAAAGTTTATGATAGCGCAAAATAGGAGAACATATATGCATTCAATATCTTCTAACCAAAAGATACAAACACTCTAAAATAGAATATTTATGTTCTTCCTTTTTATGGATTCAGAGTCTCTGATTCTTCTCCAAGTCAAGATTAGGCCAAAATTAGAGACATAATCCTTGATTCTGTCTTACAATTAAGCTGTTGATTAATAGTCCAAATTCATTAGTAATTAACATATAATAATAAATGCATTTATTTAATTATAGGAAGAATTATTTATATCTTATGTAATTGTTTTTTTTGAAAAGGGGTTTTTTCTTATTGTTTGTTTAATTCAGAAGCAGAGTCTTAGTCAAAAGATTAAAACGAAACAAAAATGAGTTTTACATGAAAACGAAATTGAGAATGACGATATAGTGACCAAAATCCTATCCAAGTGAAAGAAGAAACATGCATAGTAGAAGAACAAGTTGTTAAAAGAATATTTAAAAAAAGAAGAAGAGAGAAAATGAAGGTAAAGCGATAAGTTAGTTTAATGGTAATTGCTCCTACCCAATGGATTTATTGGATAATAAATCAGTTATTACTTTATACATAACAACGAGTAAGTAATTTGTTATTGAAGATTAAATTCAATAACTTGATTGCATATGACATGTTTTTATAAATTTAATATATATATTATATATATATATATATATATATATATATATATATATATATATATATATATATATATATATATATATAAAGTTAAATATATTTTTAGTTCCTAAACTTTGACACAAAAAATTGGAATCCCTTCTTATCTTAAACTTTGATAGAGTCCAAATTTTAATAATGAATAGATATAGTTTTTATATTGACACAAAATTGGGATTTGCTTTTGTCTCAAACTTTTTTTAAAGTATAATAATATTTTGATTCACTCTTAATTATAACTTGAATCACCTTTCAATTATCTATTTTATTTTTGGAGTGGTGTGATATGATAATTTAATGATGATCGGAATGGTAAATTAAGAGTGAGTCAAAAAAAGTGATTCAAAATATCATTATTCAATCTTAAGATGAATATATATAATGCTCCTAACTTAATTTAGTTAATTTTTTTTTCAGGTGTCAAACAACATTTTAGATTTTTACAAAGTTTGACACATTCTAGATCAAATGTTAGTCTAGAATATTGTTTAATACGTAAAATAAATTTAACATTGTTAGATTAAAATGATTATATTCATTATATTTTATTATTTTTTAAGTTTAAGAACTAAAATATATCAAAATTTTAAATAAATTTTAATTTCACCTCTAAGTTTAAAGATACAAATATATTTAATCCAATAAAAAATAATAGAGGTTAAATATATTTTTCCGTTTCTAAACTCACATTATTTTTAAGAATTATGTTTCATTCTTAAATTGAATATATATACTTATTTTAAAATTCTATTTGTCACATTTTAAAATTCATAAAGTATAAGACAAAAAAGATATAGATCAGTTTAAATACAAATTTTAAAAATATATTAAATACGAAAAACATATTTTAACTAAAAAATCATATAGAAAATAAAAGTATATAAATCTATATAATGATAATAATATATATTAGGAAAAATTTTAGTCGGACTGACATTGTGATGACATTAACCTGTAATTAAGTCATACTTAAAGAAGAACTTATTGAACAAATACTGTAAACAACCTCACAAAATGAATCAACATGAACAGTTGAAGAATGAAAGATTCACCGACTACTGAGAAGGGAGCCAAAATAAAAGACGGAAATCAGGTAAAAAAAAAAAGAGAGTAAAATATTGTTTGATGTGGGAATATCTACAAACATAATTGGTATTGCAACATTACAGTGCATGAACCGCAATGTAAAATGGTGGTATATAAACATAACTGCAATTTAAAACACCCAGAAAACTGAGTAGGTCTGGATCTACATTGGCCTTGAAAAAAAGAAAACTCTAAATCAGAAATTTGTCAAGAGTGAGCATAACCATCGGTGAAACCCCCGTCCAGTGCAAAATGCTGGCATTCAAGTCCAATAAGCTTCTCTAGATCTGAGGTTGGAATCCAAGCATCACCAAATTGAGCACCATCATCATCGAACCACTCAAGAAAGTCTTCCTCTTTCTTCAAGTCCATGCTTTGTTGCACACTTGTTACAAGTTTTTCTTCAATGGATTGCACCATCAAAGGTGTCCTGGAGGAACAAGTAGTGTTGTGGTTACGAGTTGTTGGAGGGGGAATGAGGGAATTGTTCTTCCTAGTGGTCCCAGCAAGAGAGTTTCTCCGAGTTGGGTGGGGATGGCTGTGTTCAGCAGTGTAGGTAACCAGAAAAACTGCAGGATCTAAGTGGCTTCTTTCAACCTGTTTCCTCGCCAAACACCCTTTGGAACTGCTGCACCTATAGTAGCTTCTCGGATACGGAGAACCCTTTATTGGTTTCTGTCCATATTTACGCCATGCCCATGCATCGTCCAGACCTTCTGCTGTTGTTACCTGCTTCACCACACTCTTGTTCTGGTTCTTCTTCCTGCAACAACAAATACAACGACAACACGCACCTCGTTATTAGAGAGTTTCGATGATATCTATGATATACAAATTATGGCGAAACTCTTGAAAAACATGCTAAACACAAAATTATACATCAGTTAATTATCGACATGAAAATAATAAGAAGATGAAGATTTTGCGTTTGATTGAATGGAAAATAATTAACATACCCTTTTTTACACTTAGGTGTTGGGGGAGTTTTCAAACCCTGTAGGGCTACTTTGTCTTCCGATGCTTTGAGTTCTTTGACCTGTTGGGGTTCTATGGGGATGGATAGGGAAGTGGTAACGATGGTGTGAGGTGAGAGAGGGTGCAAAACTGGGTAGAAAGGTTTGTAGAGATCTTCGAGATCATCAAGGACCCTGGTGGTTTCTGAGAATTCTGGAAAGCTATCAAGAAGCTCGTCTTGGTCGGAGAAGAAATAAGAAAAATCAGGATTTGGATCGTCCATGGCGGTGGCTTCACCACTGCTTCCTCTCACAATAGCCTCCAAATCCCAATCCCTCAAGCACGCAAATTCATCCATCAAACAACCAACTAACAATAATTATGAAGAAGAAATGAAGGTTGGACCGTGAGACTTGAAACTGAAAAACGAAAGTCAGAAAATTTTTTGGTGAGTGAAGAGGGTGTTGAAGAAATGTCAAACCGAAATGTTTGGCTATATATAGATTGATGAAATGGTAACCAAACCAGTGGGTAGGGTTTTGAATAATGTATGTTCTCTCTTCTCGCTTCAAACTTCAAATTGGCAATAGTATTTTCGTTAGGGTTGACTAACTATAAAGTCAAAATGAGTGCAAGTGGATCATGTGTAGAAAGGATATTTTTTTTTTCAGCAATTCGGTGCTGATCAATTAATAACCTTTTCCCTTTATTTGGGTTCATATAGACGAGTGAATCACAGGGGAATAATAATAATAATAAGACTATTGAATCAGTCTTGTTCTTAAGTCAATTCAATATATGCAATTTGCTTCCAAGGGATCAATAATTTGAACTTTATACACACATGGATAAAGCTTTAGTCTTCACTATGCCCCTTTTTCTCTTTAGCCTCAAAATAACCAAAAGTAATTATGGTGCCGGTATGAAAGGAGTTAGCTAGACACATTATTTATGCGGTATGTTTCTATAATATTTTATGTAACACTTCCTCCACATTCATTGTATTTTAATATTTTTTCTCTCTCTCTGTTCTTTGTTTATCCATTTTTTATTGTAGAAATACATAAACTCCAGTGGGATATATATTAGATGATGTCAGTATATATTATGATATAACCTTTATATTTTAACAGCTAATTAATTAAATGATATTCTTTTTCCTATTTTTCTTCATCCATATTGTGATTGTTACCTAACACAATGTTTTATACAAGAAAAATATTAGAAGATGGTTTTAAGTCTAATTTAACCCTATAAAATTGACTTGTAAGGTGAGATTTGTACATTATCTATATATTATAAATTGACTTTATCTCTAGTCGACGTAGAACTTTCAACAGAAAATTGAATATAAATTTTCATTTTTATTTACGTATATAGCTCTAAAATCTTTTCCATTTTTGGTCGACGAGGGATTTCACTGAATGTAATGTGTGAGTGGTATTGTTGCAGCCAAAGGTTTGGTGTTTATTTGATTACGTTTGAGTTTGAGAAGAATAAATTGGGGATTTTTGATGGAGTCAGTTGGAGTGGGCTAATAATTAGTTACATAACGCACACGTTTCTAGCTCTTTCTTGATATATAGGATGTTAGGGTTGTCACTGTGAATAGCTCCAATCCTTACTTAGATTTGAGACCACACTCTCCTTTTTGGGCACGAAACCACTATGCCATATACTATAAATCCTAGCTAGGAATCTAGCAAAACCGAACTTAATCTCTTCCCTTTTTCATTCTACACTTTAAAGATGTTCCACTCATTTATCACACCTCCAATCCAATGGATTTATATATATATATATATATATATATATATATATATATATATATATATGTTTATAAAAAAAGTGTTTTCAGTATAATTTTGCCAATTAAATCCACTTACCATCATAAAAAAAATGCGTCCAAGTCTTATTCGACATCACAAAAACAATTTGTAAAGTAAAATTTGTACCTATTTATATATGATAAATTTGTCTTGTTTTTTTATTTATGTGAGATCTTTAATACACCTTATATATACATATCGAATTTGAAATTAGATATTAATGATTATCTGATAGCAAATGAATAGTAGGTAATTGAAGTCTAACACACGATCAATATTTTTAAAATTAAATTTTGGATGATTTTAATATTATCTTAAAAAATGAACTTTAAGTCTAAGTCTAATGTAATCTTTCAAAACTAATTTTACGAAGTTAAGTTTAAATTTACTACTTAAGAATAATTATGTATGTGATGAAGTTTTGAAGTAAATAGGTTGTTGTCTTATTAATAATAATAATAACAATAAAAAGAAGTAAATAGATTATGCAAGTTGCAAGGATGGTGTAATGTTGGGGGTGTATGGTGTTGAATAGAGTGTTAAATGGAGAAGGACAAAGTAGAGCAAAGAAAAAACAAACACCTTAAAAGCTGAAATGTTGTTTGTTTCGTAAAACGCAGGGAAAGTGGTAGATGCAAATGTGGACTTTTATGGGCAAAGTGGTCCGTCTAGTACACTTCCAAAATATCAAATCAAACGTAACATTTTCATCATATAGCCCAATTTTATGACTTTACTACTTTTGCTTCTTCTGTTCACAATTCACAACACTTCTTAAGATTCAATATTAGGTTATGGGAATAGTTCTTCCTCTGTACCAAGCTGGTTCGCTCACAACTCTATGGTTGGATAAACTTTTTTATAAGAAAATTAATCAAAAAATCAATTACGAATTCCTCATTTAGTTGTTAAATATGAAAATTTATTATTAAAAATGATGCTCAGATTACGTAACAATCATGAAGAAAAATGTCTAGGTAACCTTTTTTATGTAAGTTCTTTTTAATGATGAACAATATTTTTTTTCCTAAAATGTTTTGAAATTTAGTTTTAATTTCTAATTATTTTTAGTGATACGGCATTCACATGGCTCCCACATGTCAGACATTTGTTAGTTTCCGAAAATTTTAAAATATGGTTTTGGTTTCTATAAAAATTCAAGCTTCATTTTACTCCGATAAAATTCGAAAATTTGGTATTAGTTTCCATAAAACTTAAAAGTTTGATTTTGTTCAATTAGTTTATTATCTTATTTGAGTTATTTTTAAATGCATAATATGTTCTCCATACACGTTTGCATTCATCTCACCAGCACGATCAGATATTACAATTTAAATCATAGTTTTCCGTACATTTAGAAACTAGTTACCAGATTGGTTTAATCAAATCTCAAATAAAGAATAATTTCCTACTTTTACTGAATTTGGATGTAGTGATATTTAAGGAGAAATGCTAGCAATTCATTTTCTTTCACATTTGATTGAGCATGCTTTTTATCATTAATTGTAATTTAATGAAAATAACAAGAAAAAATGAATCTCAATCTTAATTTTGTTGGTTTTCATAAATTTTATGACTCACTTCTTAATTACATGAAGGTTCATATGAACAACTTTGGGTCAATAAGAATAAAGATGAATTTATTGTAACGTGTCTTAGACTCATCCCTACCAATAATCTTACTAAGTTGTGATTATTGTGCTGTGTAGGTTTAAGAATTTCTTAATATATTATATTTGAATCAAAACCTTTTAATTTTAGAATTAATTGGATCATTCGGAATAAACAGAGTAAGGTTTAAAATATCACATTCGGAATTTGCTTCATTGAAATTGAAAATTTCGCAAATCACTTCACTTTGGCAATGATGTCGTCCCCTGTTTTTCTTTATGGTGTTGTTACTGTCAAAGTACACATTAGGAGCCGACGTGAGATTGACTATTTCAAGATGACTTTTGAAGTAAAAATTTATATTTAATTTAATGTTTAACAGATATAAAATTTATATTTTATCTCCGTTAGAAAATGGAAACAAACTCGTACTTATGTTTTTTTCTCTATTATTTTAAATATTAATCTCTATTATTTTAAATATTAATTAAATAATTTTTAGAAAATAAAAATCATCGAAGAAAACATCATAATATCTATGGTATTCATGATAAAAAGATATACAATTTTTTCAACATTAAATTAAATATTAAAAATAAATTATAATTATATAAAAATGAAATAATAATTAAATGAAAGTTAAATAATTGCATAAAAGTGTAAAAACCTAATAATGTGTACTTAATGATCAAAGATAAATTGATACAAATCTTATAAACTATCTAAAAAATTAAAAAGATCATAGTCCCTAAAGTTAAATTCAAAATTAAATTTATAGTTGTTTTAATTACGATAAGTTTTCTATATTTCAAAGTTAGAATACATTAATATAAACAGTTCAAGTGTCACCTTAAAATTTCACTTTAACACATGAAAAAAATTACATCAGATTAAAAAATTATAATTACATCAGATTAAAAAGATTATAATTATTTATTTTTAAAATTCGACAAAATTCGAAAATTGGCCTGTTAAGTATGTTTTTAGTCCTTAAACTTTGATCTAAAATTGGAATTCATCCCTGGTCGAAACTTTGATAAATTTTGGTCCCTAAACTTTAAAAATAAATGAATATAGTCCTTTTAACTAAATTTTGTTAACTTTTTTTTAGGTTTTGAATACATTTCTCAGTAAATATTGAGCCGAGAATGTGTCAAACGGCATAAATAACTCCAATATTTACTTAGAAATGCGTTCAAAACCTTAAAAAAAGTTAATAAAGTTGGGTTAAAAGAACTATATTCATTCATTTTTAAAGTTTAGGGACCGAAATTTATCAAAGTTTCGACCAGAGACAAATTCCAATTTTAGACCAAAGTTCAGAAACTAAAAACATACTTAATCCTAAAATTTATGAAATTTTGTTGGTCCATCCAACATAACAATTGTCTCATGGGTTTACAAATTGATCCAAAAAACAAAATCTTAAAAAATTTATATAAATATTATAACAATTATTGTATATTTATCAAAATTAGATCTTTCGTGAAACCATAAAAATAAATTATATCTAAACTATAAAAAAAAATTATAACAATTAATAAAAAATAAAAGATTTAAGCAGAGTAAAAGAAAAAAAATATATAAAACAATTTTTGTCTAACTAAATATCAAAATATGATAAAAGAAAATTTTACGAAAGTACAGACCAGTTCGTCTTTTCCTATAATTGAAAGTTATACAAAACAGGTACAACAGGTCAGCAAATCGAAAACTCCACTTGTATGACACTTTTTCTTGCAGAATAAAGGACTTAGTTGCATTATCCTGTATTCTCATCCCTAAACCGAATTCATTTATCGTCCCAGACCACATAGTCCTTTCACCTATATTAAAAATTGAAAAGGAAGATTATGGTATTTATATAAACAGATATTTCATCAATTGGAACTTTCCATCGTATTTAAAGTAATTGAAATGTTTTAACAGTGACAATTTTTAACAAACTATATCACAATATAATATTTTTAAGACTATTATATAATGGAAAATACTAAATTAAATGATATTTAGAAAATAAAAATTAATCATGCACATGTTTTCTAGTGGTAAGTCTAATTATTGGAAGAGAAGAGTAGACATAAAAATAAAAAAAATAAATAAAAAACCTTCGATGCATGTTCCAGATTTTCATTCGAAAGGAATATGTATGAAGCTTCTAGATAAATAAAAATTAAGTACGAATCAAAAGGAACCCCTTTTGAGGATTCCATGTTCATCCATCACTCTAATGAGTACACATTATTTTACTATGGAATCCGGTTACACACGCTCTCGATTACAAATTTTTAAACTCGCAAAAAATGTAAATTAAATTTCATAAAATGCTATTTAAATAATACAACATACGTTGATAAAGATAACCAATGAAAAGCTACCTAAACCCTTTCTCTCCCAATAAATATAATGAATTAGAAAGGTCAAGAAAAAGACGTATCAAAATTTCAGCTTTTCTTTGATGCCAATCGCACTCTTTTGCCTTCGATACAGAACTTCCTACTACCTGTCAGCTGCAATAAAGGAAAAAATCATGTCAAAACGCGGAGGACTATGCAACTAATAACACGGATATTACCAAAGCAAGGAATGCCAAGTATAATATCCACGATTCCATATCCCAGATTTACAAATATTAGATGACTGCAACAATATTTCAAGCATCATACATTTCTTCTGTCAAGAAAAGGTTGCCAGAAGCACTACCTTTTGCCGTAAGTAAGCAATAGCCTCTCTCTTTGAAGAAAAGTCAGACAAAACCGAAGATGAATGTTCATCAATAACAACTTTGAGCTGTTTCAGTTTCAATGATTCTCCAGGCACCTGAAGTTAATCAGGAAGTGATCGGTCACGAATTTATTAAGGGGAAAAATATTTGCAACACAAAAAATAGGACTCACCTGCTGTAAAATCTTTTTGCACAACTTTTTCAGCTTCACCTTGCATTCAAGGATCTTTTCTACTTTAACCAAGTCATCATGGGCTTGTTTTTCAAGGGAATCCGTGTCAGCAGAATCTTCATCACTATCATCAAAGGATGTCTTTTTACCCTGATAATAGCAACCAGCTATTTTCTTTGTTTTGTCCTTGATCCCTAGTCCTTGCTTCCCCGTTGTGGATTTCTCCTGGAGAACAATTACTGTATAATTAAATATATTGCTATATAATTCATTACACCCAACAGGTTTGGATACGAAATTATTACCACAATATAGCCCTAGGGTTTTATGACACCCATTAACTGAAACCAAACACTTTGCGTATCGAGTGTTTGGGTCAAACCCAACACAATCAAACTCATTGTTCATTGGGTAGGGTATTTTTTTGGTGCTTAAACTCATGAACTCAACCCAACTCAACCCATCATTATATAACATTCTTAATTTTAATTTATTATTTGTATATTTTTATAAAAATAAAAATTGAAAAAAATCACATTAAACATCATTTTCGTTCTTTTTCCCTACTTTCCTTACTCAAACATAACTTGGAGCATCTATAGTAGAGAACATTAATGGGTTATTTAACTGCTTTTTGCAAATCTTAGTCTTCCACGTCATGTTTTAGAACCCTATCTAATTTTTACTTCAATGATAAACTCACTAACTATAAGCTTAACTTTCTCTAAAACTACTACTTTCTGTACAAAAGGGAAATATCTTTTTCATTTGTAAGAACAAGCTCTTACACATAAATAGTTCTTATTCACTGACTCCAAAGCAAACGTCATGAAAAACAAGTTCATAGCCTACAAACTAAATTTTGAACCGACTTCTCATATATACGTCAAAACAAAATACATATATAATATAAATAGTTGACAATTGTATCAAAATGAATTGGTAAAGGAAAAAATAGTATTTTTTTTTAAATTGTAAAACAATTTTTATTTTCTGAGAACTAAATTTTCCAATTCAACTCTATCCACTATTGATCAAAGTTGATACACTTTGGACTTGATAATTGACAATCCAGCCCAACCAAACCCAACCCCACCTAACCAATAACACCCGTAATATCAGTCGAGTACCGCCAGAACCATCTTAATATTGGACATCACAGGTGACTATATTACTGTTATCATTTGACATAAATGAAATAAACAGAAGTGACTATACTACCACTACGTGTAACAAGTTCAATAGCAACAAGAGGTCACATACCTGGACTAGATTATAAAGGTTTTCTTGATCCTCTTCATGAAAAGCAGTTCTCTCTGCCCTATTTTTTACAGTTTCAGATGTCATAGACCTTTTCTTTTTCAACTCAGCTCCTAGAAATCCACCAGAGACAAAACCATACTTGTAGCCCCACCAATCTGGAGGTATAGCGGGATATTTGCTTTCTGTACCAATGCAGTATCTAAATATCATATGTGAAGCCAATCAACATGAATAGCACAAACTAAATTTCGGTTGAATAGTATACCTTCAACTTCAAAATTGTGAATTTCAGATGACTTCGACATGTCCAGCTCACCATCAGAATTATCAGTAACCCCAGATATGTCACCCTTTTTAACCTATCACCAACATCATAGAAGTAAGCAAACAATGACAAGCTTGTATGAAATAAAACTGCAAAACACATTTAAGAAGCTAGAATATAGAAAATGCTACCACCATTAGCTTAATATTTTAATTTTAAAGATTTAAAGTATCAAGACTTTTCAAAAAGATAAAAAGAAGCACAAGGGGCATCTAATACTCAAGCATCCCTTCATGCAACGAAATTTGAGAATATTGCAATATACGGTAAGTCTGTGTCTAAACTAAGTATACTGGAACAAAAATTGAACTTTCTCGAATACCAGAGTTATAATTCAAATATATATATATATATATATATGAAATAGTAAATAGGTGTTCTAGGTTCATCGAATAAACATAAAAGCAAATTTATTGAAAGAATAAAAAAAAACTAAAATAACAAAGTAGATATGCAAACATGAACATTGATTAGTAAATACACTAGCTAATGCCCGACCCCAATCCCATTCCCACAATTCTAGTGATAGTGATTCGTCCAATTCAGCAACTGGAGGTGTGTCATGCACCTGATTTCAAATGTAAACAAAACGCATTTCATTTATTCAACTATATCAGCCACTACATTAAAATAATAATAATAATAAAACACTACAACATCACATAGCGGTAACACGGCATGTTAGCATCACCACACAGGTTGTTAAAATGTGAGTAAATGGTGGTGAATCCAGCATCGAGAATTGGAACTTACAAGAATTCCTTCGAGATCCTTCATGGAATATTGCGAGACAAGCTTTCCCCTCTCTCTTCTCTTGTATCTGAAACAAAGTAAAGTTAAAATCGTGGACAACTAAATCAAGACTACACAACAACATAAATCACAAATCGTAAATAAAAGAGAAACACACCTTCCCTGAGGCCTTGTAGTTTTGGAGACAGAATCATTATTATCAACAGGAACATTAGCCTTGGTTTCCACCTTAGGTGCGTTTTCCTCAATGTCTAACAATGTTCGCAAAACACAATCCTCAAACACAATCAAGTGGGAAAATCACAGACGGGGCACGAATATGATATGATTATACCTTTGTCATGTGATTGCGGCGCTTGCTATACAGATCACACAGAAAAAATAAGATCTCAGCGAAGAGCAACAAAATTTGAACGAACACGAAAAAAAAAAACGTGAGGAAGAAACATACAACTTTCAATCTCTTGAGTATATTATCAAATTGAGTGGTGTCAAAGGCCCATTGGTTTGGCTTCTCAAGGCCAATACCTGTATAATTGAATTTATAAGCGAATAAGCATAGTGATTGCAAGAGAGATAAAAAGGAAAAGTAAGATTGAAAAGAAAAAACAAAAAAAAAAAATAAAAAAAAAAAAAAAAAAAAAAAAAAAAGAGGAAGAAGAAACCAGTAGTGTCTTGTTTGTTTTGGACTCGAACGTGTCCTTTGATCCCCTGCTTCTCTTTTCCGAGACCTTCTCCTTCTTCCCAACCCTAACATTATACATAATACACTTGCACTCAATAAATATGTGTAAAGTACAGAGAATGAATTAAAAGGTGGAATGAGAGAAGGAGGATTCACCATTTGCTTCATAAGGCGAAAAGCAGCGGATTGCCTGGCGACACCAACGTAACAGAGAGGGGATTCAGGCGCCGCCATGGCTCCCACCGTACACCGCCGCTGCTGTCTTTTTTTCTTTCACTTCTTCTCCTTCGAGTGCTTTACTTCAGAAACCCCAAACACAGCCTCTCCCACCAACCACTGCTCGCTAAGGGTTTTCGTTTTGCTTTGCCTTTCTTTCTTTTTTTTTTTGTTAGAGGTTAGGTTTCACTCGGTTGGTTCATGGGTCATGGGCTTCCCTTAGCCCATATCATTCTCTACATAACGGACCTACACTTCCATATTTTCTTTCCGGACCTTATAAATATTAAAATTCTCATCTTACGTAATCCACAAATCAAAAATGTCTTGTGATTTACAAAAAGGTTTTAATATTATAATTTAAAAGTAATTTTTAATTTTTGAATTACACAATTTAAAAATTTAGTTTTTTTAAAAAAACTTAATTATGCAATTCGAAAATTAATTTTTATTTCTGAATTAAAAATTCTAAAACTTGTTTTTAACTTCAGATTGTGTAATTTAAAAGAGAGTTTCTGAATTTCAAAATGCAGAATTTGAAAGTATTTTTCTCCATTACTCACAAAATATTTTATCTTCCGCTTGACTCACATTCACTATCACAATTCTTGTTTACACTTCATCTTCAACTGCTTAAGGAGAAAAGCATTCTATTTCCTGAAGTTTACACAATTGGCCTCTACACCACCATTTGAATACGCTAAAAGCAGTTTCCTGAAGTATTCTTTTTTTAAGACAAAATAATTTTCAAATTATATAATTAAAAATTAAAAATGATTTTCAAATTATATAATTTAAAAAATATTTTTTAATTTTCAAATTACACAATTCGAAAAAATATATAAAATAAGAGTCTTGATATGGAAATGTAGAAAGATATCCTTACTCAACATTGCTGCCTTTGTAGTTATTATGGGCTGGTTCCAGCTCTTCACATTAAAACTAAAATGAGAAATCCAGTAAGAATACGAAAAACAGAAAGTTTAATAAACTGTTCACTGAAAAAATTAAAAACTTACTTTTATTAGTTTAATTCTCACACACGTTCTTAACACGAAAGAAAAATATACAATTTCACTTTTCAGTTTAATCAATGAATTTTTGTTCACTTGTTTATTGGTTATAAAGTCTGTTAATTTGTTTTACTGGGATTGATTACCATGAAACTTGATGTGTCTTTTTATTCAAGTTGATCAAACTCGAACTGATAATACCTTTTAAAAAAAATTGTCATGTGTTATTCTATAAATTAGATTTTTTGAATTTTTTGTCTTTTTATTTGGTTTTATTGAGATTATTGTCCGTGTACTATTTTGTTTTCATTTTCATTATTTCATTATAATAGATTCATGACTCAACCTAAATATTGTTAATTTGAACTAATTCTAGGGACGTTGACCAGGGCATCAGTCAAAAGCTTTGAAAAAATTATTCAAACAAGTTGTGATGTGAGCATGAAGAAAAAATTTCAACTCCTTTATGTTTGGAAAATGATAGAGTAACATCCATTTATTGACAACTTCTCTCACAATTTGACGTGGCATTGAAAGAAAAAAAAGCAGAAAGTGCGAGTGCAAACTGATGAACAGAAGAACATCTTGTTCCTTTTTTAACCGCGCTAGTATTCGTCTTAATCATTGTTCTTCGTATTGAAACCTTATTTTTTCTGAAAACCCCTCTTCTTCTTCGTCCCAACGTGTGGGTTTTCTAAAAACCTTATTTTTTTTAAAAACCTTCCTCCTTCTTCTTTGTCCCAACTGTGTGGGTTTTCTAAAAATCATATTTTTCTAAAAACTCCTCTTCTTCTTCATCCCAACTGTGTGGGTTTTCTAAAAATCATATTTTTTTAACAACACATCTTCTTCTTCGTCCCAACGGTGAGGGTGTTTTCACTGGAAATGAATTTTTCTTTCTTCGATTAATTCAGTAGTGACACTTTTATGCATTGAATTAATGTGCTAAAGTTAAATTTTCATACTCTTATTTCTTCGAGTGAGTCCAAATTTGTCTCTCTTTGTGTTTTGAAAAAGTAAAATAAAGGTGAGAAAAGTGTAAAAATAAATAATTCAAGAAGTTAATAAAAATAGGAATTAAAAAAAATTAAGAAAAGTGAGAAATTAGAATTTAAGAAAAATAATTTAAAACATTGAGGGAAGAACGCATTATGATGTTTAAAATCTCACAAAATAAAATACAAGAACATAATTAGAGTTTCAAAAGCAATTTATGAAGTTGATAATAGCTTAAAAAAATATAAAAAAAATTGAGAAAATTAAATTCAATAAAAGAACAATAAGTAAAAAAAAAATTGTAAAAATAAATAATTAAGAAGATAATGAAAACAATGAGTTATAAAGAAATTAAGAAAATTGAGAAAATGAAAATAAGAAAAAGATTTTAAAAACTTTAAGAGAAAAACTTAATATAATGATTAAAATATTCCAAGACAAAATTCAAGAACACAATTAGAGATTAAAAAATGATCAAGAAGATGATAAAAACTTTTAAAAAGAATTAAAAAAAATAAAATAAAATTCAAGAAAAGAACAATAACTAAAAAAAGTGTAAAAATAAATAATTCAAGAAGTTAATGAGAATGACGAGTTAAAAAGAATTAAGAAACGTGAGAAAATAGAATTAAGAAAAAAAATTAAAAACTTTAAGAGAAGAACTGAATATATATATATATATATATATATATTGATTAAAATTTTTCAAGACAAAATTCAAGAATACAATTAGAGATTAAAAAAGATCAAGAAAATCATAACAACTTTAAAAAATAAATAAAAAAAAATACAAGAAAAGAACAATAAGTAAAAAAAGTGTAAAAATATATAATTCAAAAAGTTAATGAAAATGAGGAATTAAAAAAATTAAGAAAAGTGAGAAAATAGAATTCAAGAAAAAGATTTTAAAAACTTTGAAATAAGAACTCATTATGATGTTTAAAATTTCACAAAATAAAATACAAGAAGATAATAAGAGTTTCAAAAGCAACTTATGAAGTTGATAAAAACTTTAAAAAAACAATTTCAAACAAATTGAGAAAAGTAAATTCAAGAAAAGAATAATAAGTAAAAAATGTGTAAAAATAAATAATTCAAAAAAGTAATGAAAACATTGAGTTATAAAGAAATTAAGAAAAGTGAGAAAATGAAAATCAAGAAAAAAAATAAAAACTTTAAGAGAATAACTCATTATGATGATAAAAATTTTCAAGACAAAATTCAAGAATACAATTAAAAATTAAAAAAGGCTAAAGAAGATGATAACAACTTTAAAAAAAAAGAAAAAAAAAAGAAAAAAGAATTCAAAAAAAGAATAATAACTAAAAAAAGTGTAAAAAATAATAATTCAAGAAGTTAATCAAAATGACGAGTTAAAAAAATTAAGAAAAGTAAGAAAAAAAAATTAAAGAAAAAGATTTTTAATACTTTAAGAGAAGAACTTAATATGATGATTTAAATTTTTCAACACAAAATTCAATAATACAATTAGAGATTAAAAAAGGATCAAGAAACACAAAATTCAATAATACAATTAGAGATTAAAAAAGGATCAAGAAGATGATAACAACTTTAAAAAAGAAATAAAAAAAGTAAATAAAAGTCAAGAAAATAACAATAAGTAAAAAAATTGTAAAAATAAATAATTCAAGAAGTTAATGAAAATGAGGAGTTAAAAAAAATAGAGAAAAGTGAGAAAATAGAATTCAAGAAAAATAATTTAAAAACTTTGAGAGAATAACTCATTATGACGTTTAAAATTTCACAAAATAAAATACAAGAAGATAATTAGAGTTTCAAAAGCAACTTATGAAGTTGATAAAAACTTAAAAAAAATTCAAAAAATTGAGAAAATAAAATTCAATAAGAATAATAAATAAAAATAATCATTTTTAAGAAGTTAATGAAAACAATGAGTTATAAAGAAATTAAGAAAATTGAGAAAATGCATATCAAGAAAAGGATTTTAAAAACTTTATGAGAAGAACTCACTATGATGATTAAAAATTTTCAAGACAAAATTCAAGAATACAATTATAGAATAAACAAGGATGAAGAAGATGATAACAACTTTAAAAAAAATTCAAAAAAAATAAGAAAAAAAAAATTCAAGAACCGAACAATAACTAAAAAAAGTGTAAAAATAAATAATTTAAGAAGTTAATAAAAATGAGGAGTAATAAAGAAATTAAGAAAATTGAGAAAATGGAAATCAAGAAAAATATTTTAAAAAATTTAAGAGAAAAACACAATATGATGATTTAAAATTTTCAAGACAAAATTCAAGAGCACAATTAAAGATTATAAAAAGATCAAGAAGATCATATCAACTTTAAAAACAATTCAAAAAATAAAATAAAATAAAATTCAAGAAAAAAAAAAGTAAAAAAAAAAGTGTAAAAATAAATAATTCAAGAAGTTAATGAAAACGAGGAGTTTAAAAAAAATTAAGAAAAATGAAAAAATAGAATTCAAGAAAAAGAATTTAAAAATTTTGAGAGAAGAACTCACTATGATATTTAAAATTTCACAAAATAAAATATAAGAAGAAAATTAGAGTTTCAAAAGCAACTTATGAAGTTGATAAAAATTTAAAAAAAAATCAAAAAATTTTAGAAAATAAAATTCGATAAAAGAATAATGAATAAAAAAAGAATAAAAATAATCAATTCAAGAAGTTAATGAAAACAATGAGTTATAAAGAAATTAAAAAAATTGAGAAAAATGGAAATCAAGAAAAAGGTTTAAAAACTTTAAGAGGAGAACTCAATATGATGATTAAAATTTTTCAAGACAAAATTTAAGAACACAATTAGAGATTAAAAAAGGATAAAGAAGATGATAACAACTTTAAAAAAGAATTCAAAAAAAATAAGAAAATAAAATTCAAGAAAAGAACAATAACTAAAAAAAGTGTACAAAATAAATAATTCAAAAAGTTAATAAAAATGACGAGTTAAAAAAATTAGAAAAGTGAGAAAATAGAATTAAAGAAATTTTTTAAAAAAACTTTAAGAGAATAACTCAATATGATGATTCAAATTTTACAAAAATAAATTCAAGAACATAATTAGAGATTTAAAAAGGATTAGGAAGTACATAACAACTTTAAAAAATAATTCAAAAAGTTAAAGAAAGTAAAATTCAAGAAAAGAAAAATAAGTAACGAAAGTTTAAAAATAAGTAATTCAAAAAGTTAATGAAAATGAAGAGTTTAAAAAAATTAAGAAAAGTGAGAAAATAGAATTCAAGAAAAAAAATTTAAAAACTTTAAGAGAAGAATTCAATATGATAAGTAAAATTTTACAATAACAATTTCAAGAACATAATTAGAGATTTGAACATAACGAAGAAGTTCATAACAACTTTAAAAAAGAATTCAAAAATTTAAGAAAATAAAATTCAAGAAAAGATAAATAAGTAAAGAAAGTGTAAAAATAAGTAATTCAAGAAGTTAATGAAAATGAAGAATTCAAAAAAATCAAGAAAAGTGAGGAAATATATTTCAAGAAAAAGAATTTAAAAACTTTAAGAGGGAAACTCAATATGATGAGTAAAATTTTACAAAAACAAATTCAATAACATAATTAAAGGTTTGAAAAGGATGAAGACAAATTATAATTGAAGAAGATAATGAAAATGAGTAGTTTAAAAAAAATAAGAAAAGTTAGAAAATAGAATTCAAGAAAAAAGAATTTAAATACTTCAAGAGAAGAACACAATATGACAAGTAAAATTTTACAAAAACAAATTCAAGAACATAATTACAGATTTGAAAAGGATTAAGAAGTTGATAAAAACTTTAAAAAAGAATTCAAAAAGTTTAAGAAAATAAAAATCAAGAAAAGAAAAATAAGTAAAGAAAATGCAAAAATAAGTAATACAAGAAGTTAATGAAAATGAAATGTTTAAAAAAATTAAGAAAAGTGAGAAAATAGAATTTAAAAAAAAGAATTTAAAAACTTTAAATAAGAACTCAACATGATGATTATAATTTTACAAAGAAAAATTAAACAAAATTTTTAGAGTTTAAAAAATGATCAAGAAGTTGACAAAAACTTTAAAAAAGAATTCAAAAAAATTTAAAAAAAATTGAAAAAATAAAAATAAGTAAAGAAAATGTAAAAATAAGTAATTCAATAAGTTAATGAAAATGAAGAGTTTAAAAAAATTAGGAAAAGTGAGAAAATAGATTTAAAGAAAAAGAATTTAAAAACTTTAAGAGAAGAACTCAATATCATGAGTAAAATTTTACAAAAACAATTTCAAAAACATAATTAGAGATTTGAAAAGGATTAAGAAGTTGATAAAAACTTTAAAAAAGGATTCAAAAAGTTTAAGAAAATGAAATTCAAGAAAAGATAAGTAAAGAAAGTGTAAAAATAAATAATTCAAGAAGTTAATGAAAATGAAGAGTTTAAAAAATTAGGAAAAGTGAGAAAATAGATTTCAATAAAAATAATTTAAAAAATTTAAGATAAGAACTCAATATGATGAGTAAATATTTGCAAAAACTATTTCAAGAATATAATTAAAGATCTGAAAAGGATCAAGAAGTTGATAAAACTTTAAAATGGAATTCAAGAACTTTAAGAAAATAGAATTCAAGAAAAGAAAAGTAAAGAAAGTGAAAAAATAAGTAATTCAAGAAGTCGATGAAAATCAAGAGTTTAAAAAAATTAGGAAAAGTGAGCAAATAGATTTCAAGAAAAAAGATTCAAAAACTTTAAGATAAGAACTCAATATGATTTGCAAAAAGCATTTCAAGAACATAATTAAAGATTTGAAAAGGATCAAGAAGTTGATAAAAACTTTAAAAAATTAATTCAAAAAGTTTAAGAAAGAAAAATTTAAGAGTAGAAAATTAAAGAAAGTGTAAAAATAAGTAATTCAAGAAGTTAATGAAAATGAAAAGTTTAAAAAAAATAGGAAAAGTAAGAAAATAAAATTCAAGAAAAAAGGATTTTAAAAACTTTAATAGAAGAACTGAATATGATGAGTAAAATTTTGCAAAAACCATTTCAAGAACGTAATTAAAGATTTGAAAAGAATCAAGAACTTGATAAAAACTTTAAAAAAGATTTCAAAAACTTCAAGAAAATAAAAATTCAAGAAAAAAAAAGTAAAGAAAGTGTGAAAATAAGTAATTCAAAAAGTTAATGAAAATGAAGAGTTTAGAAAAATTAGGAAAAGTGAGAAAACAGATTTCAAGAAAAAGATTTTAAAAACTTTAAGATAAGAACTCAATATGATGAATAAAATTTTTCAAAAACCATTTCAACATCATAATTAAAGATTTGAAAAGGATCAAGAATTTGATAAAAACTTTAAAAAAGAATTCAAAAACTTTAAGAAAATAAAATTCAAGAAAACAAAAGTAAAGAAAGTGTGAAAGTAAGTAATTCAAAAGGTTAATGAAAATGAAGAGTTTTGAAAAATTAGGAAAAGATTGAAAATAGATTTCAAGAAAAATAATGTAAAAACTTTAAGAGAAGAACTCAATATGAAGAGTAAATTTTGTATAAAAAAAAATTTTAAGAACATAATTAAAGATTTGAAAAGGATCAAGAAGTTGGTAAAAACTTTAAAAAAGAATTCAAAACCTTAAGAAAATAAAATTCATGTAAAGAAAAGTAAAGAAAGTGTAAAAATAAGTAATTCAAAAAGTTATGAAAATGAAGAGTTTAAAAAAATTAGGAATAGTGAGAAAATAGATTTCAAGAAAAAGATTTAAAAAACTTTAAGATAAGAACTCAATATGATGAGTAAAATTTTTCAAAAACTATTTCAAGAAAATAATTAAAGATTTGAAAGGGATCAAGAAGTTGATAAAAACTTTAAAAAAGAATTCAAAATGTTTAAGAAAATAAAATTTAAGAAAATAAAAGTAAAAAAAGTTTAAAAATAAGTAATTAA